>Ga0256841_1000011_pt1 | contig 242625 bp, 235 predicted proteins | sample 356308metaG_FD_185971 | JGI IMG/M metagenome (GOLD analysis project Ga0256841, IMG submission 185971) | Hydrothermal vent microbial communities from Mid Atlantic Ridge, Atlantic Ocean - 356-308 | ecosystem: Environmental > Aquatic > Marine > Hydrothermal vents | place: Atlantic Ocean: Mid...
GGACGTCGCCGGGGTTCCCGTAATAGAACGACGTCACCGGATCGGTCGACCCGAGCCCGGACCGTACCGTCCACCGACCCTGCGCGTCCACGAACCCGACCCCATCGCAGACCGCCCCATCGGGGCAGGTGCCGGGGATCGGCGCGGCGGGGCCGACCCGCAAGGGGCCGGGGGCGAACCAGTCGGTCAGCGGCCATCGGTACGTCGTGGTGGCCCCGGCCGTGGCGTCCTTCCATCCGGGTGAGATCGTCTGGCCGTCCCATACCCGCCAGTCCGTCTCCTTGTCCTGGTTGAACCAGACGAAGGCGGCGACCTGCGGGTCGGCGGCGAGGAAGGCGAACAGATCCCTCACCCATTGGGCTTGATCGCCACCGCAGGACGCCCGACGGGGCGCGGCGGTCTGGGCGACGACGATCGGTTTGGTCGGGTCGATCGCCCGCAGCTCGGCGATGGGGCCGCTCATCACCCAGCTCACCGGATCCCAGGCGTTCCCGACGCAGGTACCGAAGTTGTAGCCGGAGAACGCGAGCACGTCGACGTAGGCATCGCCCGGGTAGTAGTCGGCGAGGGCACCACAGCCCGGTGATGTCCACCCGTTGGGAGCGAAGGCGAACCGGACCTGTGTCTCGTCGATCCCCCGGCTGCGGAACTCGGCGACGAACTTCCTGAACGCCACCTTGAAGTTCCCCGGGTCACACCCATATCGCGTCCACGAGCCGTTGGCTTCCTGGAGCGGCGCGACGATCAGGTTCGGGGCTGGACCTCCCGCGAACTCCGGCAGGTCGAGGTACTGCTGGACGTGCGACACCCACTCGGCGATGTCCGCGTCGTGGGCGCCCGAGGCGATCGACGCCGCCGTCGCGTCCACCACGACGTTGGCGAACGGCGTCGCCCTCCCCCGCCAGACCTCGGCGAGGAGCTCGCGGGTGTTCGACCAGGTCGAGGTCTGGACCCCCTGGTTCTCGGTGACGACGTGGAAGGTCCCGCCGAAGGTCACCCGGTCGCCGGCGGCCCGAGCCAACGCGTCGAGGTCGGAGGCGGCGAAGAAGGACTCCGAGTAGATGCCCGACTCGATGGTGCCCTCTGCGACGACCTCGGCGGCGGACACCGGCAGGGCCGGCACGGCCCATGCGGCAACGGCCAGCAGCGCCGCCACGGCACGGGCGACGAACGATGAGAAACGAGTTGGCGCCATCGGTGGGAGGATCGGCGTTTCTGTGGGGGAACTTGAGTGAGGCCGGTCACGCCGAGCGTACCCGATGCCCCGCATACGCCAACTCGCCGGCCGCTACGCTGCCCGACTCCAAGGGCCCGACCCGGGAGAGACATGCAGATGCGATCACTGTCGGCGCACGACCTGTTCACCGAAGCGGACCGGCGAGGACAGCGCGCCGTCCCATGCATCGACGTGGCCGGCGGCAATGCCGACATCATCGAGGCGATCTGCACGCGCCTCGCCACCGCTGGGGTCTGCGCGTTCTTGTCCTCCACTCCGGCATCCATCGACGCCTACCTTGGGCTGGAGCACTTCCGGGAATCCATCGAGCTCGCCCGCCGTCGCCACGGCGTGTACGCGGCGCCCCATCTCGACCATGCCGAAGATCCCTACGACGTCGAACGCGCGCTGGAGACGGGGATCCGGTCGGTGATGTTCGACGGTTCGCTGCTTGCGTTCTCACAGAACGTGGCGCGGACTCGATCGATCGTGGCCCGAGCGCACGCCATGGGTGCCTCGGTGGAAGCCGAGCTGGGAGCGATCGGCGGCAAGGAGGACCCCGGAGAACCCACCGTCGCCCGCAACGTCGACCCTGGCGAGGCAGTGCGGTTCCTCGAGCGAGCGACCCCTGATCTGTTCGCACCGGCGATCGGAACGGTCCACGGCCGGAGAGGCGCCGAGGCGCACATCGATTGGGAGCTCGTCGACCGCCTCGTTGCCGACCTCGGCGGGGTCCCCCTGGTTCTGCACGGCACCACGGGGCTACCCGACGACCACGTCCGTCGGCTCGTCGCCCTCGGGTTCCGGAAGGTGAACTATGCCACCGTCATCCGGGACGCGTTCGTCTCGGGCGTCGCCGAGGCCCTCTCCGGCGACGGTGCAGCTCCCCGACCCCAGGAGCTACTCGCCGGGGGTCGGCAGGCGGTCGCTGCCGCGGTCGATCGGATCCTCGAGGTCGTGGCGATGCGCTGACATGCTCCCCCGACCCCCGATGTACAGGCCTGCGGCGAACCACAGGGTCGGCTCGAACAGCACCGTCTGGGTGAAGGCGGCGACGAGGGCCACGGCCAGAGCGATCGCCCCCAACGTGCCCCGGCCCCGCCGAACGACGGTCCCCGCCAGGAGCGCGAACCCGACGAACCCGACGATGCCCGTCTCGCCGAGGAGCTCCAGACCCAGGTTGTGCGGCTCCTGCACCCCTTCGAGCGCCCACCCGGTGCCGAGCCCGATCCCGAGGATCGGATGCGTCCGGAACGCCTCGACGTACCATGGCCACACGACCCGCCGGGTGTCGACCTCCCCCAGATCGGCGCCCAGCCCCCCGGCGTCACCGGCGTCGAGGCTGACGTTCTGATCGAGACGGAACGCCACCTCGGTGGCGAGATCCGCTCCAACCCCCACCCGATCGACCGCAGCCAGGAACCCGACCATCACCACCGCGACACCCGCTGCGGCGATCGCGACACGCCCGATGCGGCCGGCGGGAACACGGTCCTTGACGACGAGCACGACCGACGTGATCGCCATCGCGACGGCGAACCCCATCCATCCGGTCCGACTCATCGTCATGAACGTCGCCACCGCCAACGATCCCACCACGGCGCCGTCGAGCCACCACCGCCGGGATCCGCGACCACGGGCCGCCGCCACCACGGCGAGCGACGCCCACAGGTTCGTCCAGGCGGCGGCGTAACCGGGATCCTGATGCCAGTTGGTCACCGCGACGAAGCCCTCGGTGAGGTAGGCCGGCTTGAACACCCGAGCGACCAACGGCAGACCGTCGACCGTCTCGATGGCGGATGCGCCGACGCCTCCGACGGCCACGATCGCCAGCACGAACCCGGTGACGCCCAGCACGGCCGCCGACCAGAACACGACGCGAAGGACTCGATCGGACATCCCGGGCTCCTCGATCGTCCTGGCGACCACGAGCATCACCGCGATACCGACCCCCAAGGCGAGGGACAACCGGAGGAACCGGCCGTGGAACCCGGAGACGAACCATCCCGCCCCGACCGTCGCCAGGAAGACGGCAGCGGCTCCTGACACCCACGGATCCCACGGCCACCGCCGGCGTCGAAGCCCGTCCGCCACGTCGATCCCCACCACGATCACCAACACCACGAGGAACGGTTTCCATGCGATCCAACCTCGCACGAAGACCGTGTGCAACGGCAGGACCGCCACCATCGCCAACGACAGCCACCGTCGCACCTCGAGGGCGACCGACGGCTGCGCGACGGCCGTCGCGGTCACCGGGAGACCCCGATCAGGGCCAACCCCGTCAAGGCCACCAGTGCCGTCCCCTCACCCACCGCGAAGGCGACCGCCACCCGGACGATGGGCTCGGCGCCGACCACCGCCAGGGCAACACCGGCGGCGGCCAATGCCAGTCCCCACGCCAGCGCGAGACGCCGGGTCGTGCCCCGAGCCACGAAGATCTGGGTGGTGAACAGCCCCGCGAGGCCGGCGCCGACACCGGCGGCGCCGAGCGCGGCGACGAGGCGAGTCGGGGCGAACTCCGCACCGTACAGCACCTCGACCACCCAGGGGCCGAGCATCGCCGCCGACCCCGCGAAGACGATCCCCAGGACCCCGCCGCCGGCGCCCAACAGCACCGCCCAGCGGTCGAGGCGGGCATCGGCACCGGAACGGACCAGCTCGGTGAAGTCGGGCAGGACCCTCGCCAACAGGTTGTACGACGAGGTCATCGGCCCCCGGAACAAGGTGAAGGTGATGAAGTAGACGCTGATGGCCGCGGCGCCGCCGCCCAAGAGCCCGACGACGATCGGGCCGCCGGCGAGCACGAACTGCGACCCGGCGTTGGCCACGACGAACCATCCGAGGAACCCGGCCGCACCGACCTGGAGGATCCCGGCCGCGTCGGTCGACCGATCGGCCCGGCGGAACGGCATCGTCGCCAGCGACGCCAACGGCGCCATCGCCATCGCCACCGCGAAGCCGACCGCGGTCGGGGCGACGAGCGCCGCCCCCGCGCCCAAGGCCACCAACGCGACCGCCTCCAGGGCGATCGCGGCCGCGTAGGCATGGAAGCGGCGGCGGCCGGCCAGGAAGCCCCGAACGACGGCGACGACGGTCCGATCCACCGCCAGGATCCCAGCGACGAGCACGAACGCCGTCACACCACCGAAGAAGCGGTCGACGGTCAGGGCGACGAAGACGATCGTCCCCGCCACGACGCCGACGCCGACGAGCGCCACGGCGCGCAACGTGGATCCGAGATGGCGATGGTCACCGTCGGCCAGCACCAACTGGCGGGTGATGAGCTGCTCGACAGGGATCAGCAGAACGGTGAAACCGAGGAACCCGACCGTCCAGATGACCCCGACGGGGGCGAAACCGTCGGCACCGAGGGTGCGGCCGGCGAACACCTCGAACACGTATACGGCCATGGCGCTGAGCGCGGTGGCCGCCACGATGGCGGTGGTCCCCATGGTGGGAGACGTCGCCGGGGCGACCGTCCCCGAACCGGGCGGTGGAGCGGACATCGAGAGGGACGATACCGGCAGGCACCCCACATCGACATGGACCCGCCACAGCTAACCTCGCCCGGATGTCCCAGCCTTCGGTGTCGATCATCCTGCCCGTCCTCGACGAGCGGGCCACCATCGACGACGTGCTCGCCTCCCTCCTCGGCCAGGACTACGCCGGTTCCCTCGAGATCGTCGTCGCCGACGGTGGTTCGACCGACGGCACCCGGCGACGCCTGGAGGAATGGGAGCGGCGCCTCGGAGGACGGTTGCGGATCGTCGACAACCCGCTCAAGCGACAGTCGCCCGGCCTGAACCGGGCCGCCGAGGTCGCCTCCGGCGAGATCCTCGTCCGCGCCGACGGTCACACCGTCTACGCCCCCGACTACGTCACGCGGTCGGTGGCCGCCCTCGCAAACGGCGCCGACGCCGCCGGCGGACGCATGAACCCGGTCGGGGCGAACCGGTTCGGGCGCGGTGTCGCGGCAGCCATGAACTCGCCGCTGACGATGGGACCGGCCCGGTTCCATCACGCAGAGGAGCCCGAGACGGTGGACACCGTGTACCTCGGGGCGTTCCGGCGCCGCGACTTCCTGGCGGCAGGCGGCTTCCGCTCCTTCCCCTCCGGCGCCGCCGAGGACGCCGACTTCTACCACCGCTGGCGCGCCGCCGGCCGCACCGTCGTCGTCGACCCGGCCATCGTCTCGCGGTACACCCCCAGAGATCGCCCCGGTCGCCTGTGGCGCCAGTACCTGGCCTACGGACGAGGCAAGGCCGAGATGTTGTGGGCCAACGGACGGTTCCCGTCGTGGCGGCCGCTGGCCCCCCTCGCCCTGATCCTGGCGTTGATCGCCGGCGTCGTGCTGGCCGCCGCCGGCCGACCCTGGCCACTGGCAGCGGTCGTCACCGCGTGGGTCGCACTCGTCGGTTGGGTCGCGGCGACCGGTGACGGTCCGCCCATGGACACCTTCCTGGCGGCGGCCATCATGCACCTCGCCTACGGGGTCGGCCTCGTCGGCGGTCTCCTCCGCGGCCCGGCGCCGGTCAGGAGGGCCCTCGAGGGCTGACCTCGTCGCCGGCATGGGGCGTGTGGTACCACCCGGCGACCCGGCCGCTGACCACCCGGATCGGGATCCACAGCACACCGAGGGCAGCCAGCAGCGGGTACCGCGCCAGGTACCGTCCCGGCACGTCGTCCCGAGCCAGGAACGGCACCGGTTCGGCGATCTGGATCGCAGCCGCCACCGCCAGCGCCGGCCACGGCAACAGGAACGGACTGGACGTGATGGCCGCCGCCGCGGCCAGCACGGTCGTGATCCCGGCGACGACGGTTCGGCTCGGTTGCGCCAACCGGAGGCCCTGATCGAACAACGCCGGCGACCGGCGACGGACCGCCTCCGCCCACAGGTCGGGCACGTATCGCAACGCCACCGACCGGCGTCCCGCCATCCACCGAGCACGCTGACCGACCACGGCCGACACCTCCGTCGGCTTCTCATCGAAGATGCGCAGGTCGTGAAGCCACTCCACCCGGATCCCTTCCAGCGCCAGGCGAGCACCGAGCTCCTGGTCCTCGGTGAGCGTGTCCCCGAAGCCTCCGACCGCCGCCAGCGCCTCGGCGGTGAACACCATGCCGGTGCCTCCCAGGTCGGCGGACCATCCGAGGTTCGTGCGGGCGAGCTGCACCATCCGGTTCCCTGCCCAGTACGACAGCGCCGACGCCGTCGCCAGCGGGGACGCATCGGGATTGGAGACGTCGAGGTACGCCTGCAGCACGGCGTGGCCGGCGTCCAGCTCGTCGGCGACCCGAGCCAGGAACGTCTCCGGAACGCGGTTGTCGGCGTCGAAGACGACCAGCGCCTCATCCGCGTCGAGGGGGTGACGAGCCAGGTGCCATGCCAGGGCGGCGCCCTTGCCGCCGCCGCCGGCGGACCGCACGTCGACCCGGCTCAGACCCGCGGCGACGGCCGCTGTGTCGTCGGTGCACCGATCGGCGATCACCCACACGTCGTACCGGTCGTCGGGGTAGTCCAGGGCGCGGAGGTCGGCGAGGATCCGTTCGATGACCGTGGCCTCATCGTGGGCTGGGACGACGACCCGGAAGCGCCGACGGCGGGATCCTTCACGGGCACGGAGACGATCGGGCCATCCCCACAGGGCCGTCACCGCGTTGTACGAGGCGAGGGTCAACAGCGCGAGCTGTGCCATCCAGGACAGGAACCGTATCATGCCGCCCGCAGGGTAGGCCCGCCGCCACGCTGCACCCGGAGGATCATGCCCACACCCGCATCCGCCATCGAGCCGCGCGACATCATGGTCGTGCTCGGCACCCGGCCCGAGATCGTCAAGCTCGCCGGCATCGTCCGACTGCTCGGCGACACCGCGACGATCGTCCACACCGGCCAACACTACGACGGGAACCTGAGCGAGATCTTCCTGACCGAGCTCGGCCTGCCGGAGCCCGCCGTGCATCTGGGGATCGGAGGCGAACGCCGTGGCATCCAGATCGGTCTCGCCGTCGAACGACTCGACCGCCTCTTCACCGACCGCCGACCCGACGCCGTCGTCGTCCAGGGCGACACCAACACCGTCCTCGCTGCGGCGATCGCGGCCAACGCCTGTGGGGTTCCACTCGTCCACGTCGAAGCGGGATTGCGGTCCCACGATCGACGGATGCCCGAGGAACACAACCGGGTCGTCGCCGATCACCTCGCCGACCTGCTCTTGGCCCCCACGGAGGTGAACCGGTCGAACCTTCTCGCCGAGGGGATCGGCGAACGGATCACCGTCACCGGCAACACGGTCGTCGAAGCCGTCCACGAACTGCTCCCGCCACGGACCGAACGCGAGGCGCTCCTGCACCGGTTCGACGTCGAGTCCTCGGAGTTCGTCCTGAGCACCTTCCACCGTCCCGAGAACGTCGACGATCCCGACGTCCTGGCGACGATCCTCCAACAGCTCGGCCGGCTCCCGCTCCCGGTCGTGCTCCCGCTCCATCCTCGCACGACGGCGAGCATCCACGCCCACGGTCTCGGAGCGCTCCTCGACCCCCTGCGGGTCGTCGAACCGATCGGGTACCGAGCGTTCCTGTCCCTCGGTGCCGAGGCCGCGCTGTTGATCTCCGACTCCGGCGGCATCCAGGAGGAGGTATCGGTGTACAAGCGTCCCTTGATCGTGGTCCGCCGGTCGACCGAACGACCCGAGGTCCTCGGCACCTTCGCCGAACGCGTGCTACCGGGTCCAAAGATCGGCGACCTCGCCCACACCTGGCTCGAGGATCTCGACGCCCTCCACGGTCGCCTCGCCGACATCCCCAGCCCCTACGGCGACGGCACGGCATCGAAACGCTCCGTGGCCGCCATCGAGGAGCTCTTGGCAGGGCCGCTCCGGACCGGCCCGTAGACTCCGGCCCCAAACGGGAGGAACACCATGTCCACTCCGAAGCGATTCCTGGTCACCGGCGCCGACGGCTTCATCGGCTCGCACGTGTGCGAAACGCTCGCCAGGCGCGGGCACCGGGTCACGGCGCTCGCGTACTACAACTCGTTCGGCACGTGGGGGTGGCTGGACCGGATCGACGCCGACACCACCGATTCCATCGAGGTGGTCCTCGGCGACGTCCGCGACCCGTTCCACGTCGAGAAGGTCATGCGCGGCGCCGATGTCGTCCTCCACCTGGCCGCCCTCATCGGGATCCCGTACTCGTACGTCGCCCCCCAGTCGTACGTCGATACCAACGTGACCGGCACCCTCAACGTCCTCGAAGCCGCGCAGCGCCTCGGCGTCGCCCGCGTGATCCAGACCTCCACCAGCGAGGTCTACGGCAGTGCACAGTTCGTTCCCATCACCGAAGCGCACCCCCTCCGAGCTCAATCGCCCTATGCCGCATCCAAGATCGGGGCGGATCAGCTCGCCTTGTCCTATCAACGGTCGTTCGGCACCCCGGTCGTCGTGATGCGACCGTTCAACACCTACGGCCCTCGCCAGTCGGCGAGAGCGGTCATCCCCACGATCATCGTGCAAGCCCTCTCCGGCGTCGAGCCGATCCGACTCGGCTCTCTCTCGCCCACCCGAGACTTCAACTACGTCGAGGACATCGCCCGGGCCTTCGCCATCGTCGGCGAAGCCGACGGCGGCATCGGAGAGGTGGTGAACTTCGGATCCAACTTCGAGATCTCCATCGGGCAGGTCGTCGAAGCGGTGGGCGAGGCTCTGGGCCGCAGGCTCGACGTCGAGACCGAGACCCGAAGGATCCGCCCGGCCGACAGCGAGGTCGACCGGCTGTGGGCCGACAACTCCAAGGCCCGCGAACTGTTCGGCTGGCGCCCCGAGTACGGGGGCATCGACGGCTTCCGGCGGGGGATCGCCGAGACCGTCGCCTGGTTCTCCGACCCGGTGAACCGGGCCGGATACAAGCCCGGCACCTACAACTTCTAGGAGATCGAGATGCATGCCGTCATCCTCGCCGGAGGCAAGGGAAGCCGCCTCCGACCGTTCACGTTCACCATCCCCAAGCCGCTCGTCCCGATCGGGGACATCCCCATCATCGAACTGCTCATCCGGCAGCTTTCCGTCCAGGGGTTCACGCGAGCCACGATCTCGGTCGGCCACCTCGCCGGGTTGATCCAGAGCTTCTGCGGCGACGGCACACGATGGGGTATCCCGATCGACTACGTGTACGAAGACGAGCCGCTGGGGACCGTCGGCAGCCTGGCGCTCATCGATCGCTTCGACGACGACCGCGTCCTCGTCGTCAACGGCGACACCTTGACGGACATGAGCTTCGCCGACGCCTACCGAGGCCACTCGAGCGCCGATGCGGCGACCATCTGTGCCAGTACCCGCACCGTCGCCATCGACTTCGGGATCCTCTCCGTCGACGATGAAGCCACCTTGAGCGGGTACGCGGAAAAGCCGACGCTGGAGTATCTGGTGAGCATGGGGACGAACGTGCTGAACGTCGACGCCGTGCGCCGCCATCTCGAACGAGGGGAACGGCTCGACATGCCCGAGCTGATCGACCGTTTCCGCCGCTCCGGTGAGCGGGTTCGGGTCCACCAGCCGGATGCCTTCTGGTTGGATCTCGGTCGACTCGACGACCTCGAAGAGGGCACCCGCATCTTCACCGCCGATCCACAGCGGTTCCTCCGACCGTGACCAGGGTCCTCATCACCGGAGGCACCGGTGTGCTCGGCCGGGCACTCGCCCGCTCGCTGTCACGCGTCCACGAGGTGTGGACCACGTCTCGTCGCGACACCGGCGACGACCGACATGTCGCCGCCGACCTCACCGCCGACGACGCCGCCCGAGCCATCGTCACCAGGGTCCAGCCGAACATGGTCGTGCACCTGGCGGGAACCACGCGCGGGTCGCCTCCCGAGCTCTTCGACGCCAACGTCGTGACGACCGTCAACCTCCTCCAGGCCGTCGACCCATCGACCCCCGTCATCGCCGTCGGCTCCGCCGCCGAGTACGGGCCGGGCACCGGAGATCTCATCGCCGAGACGGCACCGCTCCGGCCCGTTTCCGAATACGGGAGATCCAAGGCGGCCGGGAGCCTGGCCGCCACGGCCATCGCCCGTCGGCGCGGCATCCCGCTCACCATCGTTCGGCCGTTCAACGTCGTCGGACCGGAGATGCCGACGACGTCTCCCCTCGGCAACATCGGAGCCCAGCTCCGGGCCGCCCAGGGAACCTCCACCGACCGTCTCCGGACCGGCCGCCTCGACGTCGTTCGCGACTTCATCCCGATCGGGTTCGTCGTCGAGGCGCTCACCGCGGTCGTCGCCGATCCCCAACCCGATGGCGTGTTCAACATCTGCTCGGGTGTCGGGCTTCGCCTTCGGGACGTCGTCGAAGCACTCGCCGGCCGTCTCGGCGTCGCTCCCGAGATCTGCGTCGACCCTGACCTCGCGGCCCTCCCGGCCGCCGAACGGGTCGTGGGCGACCCCGCCCGGCTGACCACGCGATACGGGATCTCGGTGACGACCGATCCCGAGAGGGTGGCGGACGCGATCGTGGGTACCGCTCAGGCCCCTCCAGCGGTACCCTCCGCTCGCCCGACCGACACCACCACGGAAGACCGATGAACGACACGCGCGACCTGGGCTACCTGAGAACGCCGACCGAGTTCCACCCGCTGGCCTCATGCCCATGGTGCGGGAACGACGAGCTCGAGCACGTCGCCACCCGCGGTGACGGACTCCCCGTCCTCGGGTGTCCTGCCTGCGCGCTCCGGTTCCTGGGAGCGCTCCCCGAGGACATCTCGGTCTTCTACGACGAGGACTACTACGTTCGGAGCCCGATACCGGGAACCGCTCCGGCCGTCAGCGGATACGAGGACTACGAGCGGTCGTTCAGCCCCTCGTCCTTCCGCTGGCTCACCTCACTGATCTCGGGGGCCCTCGGGGGAACGGGGCGACTCTTCGATCTCGGCGCCGCCACCGGCACCTTCCTCGAGATGGCCCGCTACGAGGGGTTCGACGTCCACGGGGTGGAACTGACCGAGGAAGGCTCCGCCGCCGCCCGCGAGAAGGGTCTCGACGTACGCACCGGGATGTTCGACGCCGATGACTGGCCACCCGGATCCTTCGATGTCGTCACTGCGCTCGAGGTCCTCGAGCACGTCACCGACCTGCGCGAGACCCTGGTCGGACTGGGCCGGCTCCTCGCCCCCGACGGGCTCCTCGTGTTCTTCGTGCCCAACGTGACCGACGAGATCATCCAGCGATACGGCGACGACGCTCTCGACTTCAACAAATCCTTCGATCACACGCTGTTCTTCAACCCGAGGGCGCTCGAGCGGATCTTCGCCGAGACGTTCGGCGAAGATGCCTTGACGCTGTTCACCGCGAACGTCGAGCAGTGGGGCCAGCAGGTGTCGTCTGCACTCGGGTTCGTCCGGAAACGGCCGAACCCCGACCGGCCCGAACGGCGCCTGTTCGACATCGTGAACGGCGACCTGGAGCCGACCATGATCGACACCCCCGACGAGGCGACCGCCGTTGCCCTCACGGCGGCCAAGTTCTTCCAACCGGAGCTCGCCGACGCAGCACTGGCCAGAGGCGAAGCGCTCGGGCTCACCGGGCCGGGCCTGGCAACGGTCCGCGCCCAGGTGCTGCGGAACCGCGGCGAGATCATCAACGCGATCGAGATCCTGGAGCCCCACATCCGGTCCGGCCGCCATCGGGACGACCCGATCGCTCCCTCGCTCCTCGTCGAGGTGCTCGAGGACCTCATGACCCACCTCGGGATCGAAGAGCCCGGGCTCACCGCCGGTATCCGGGCGATCCATGCCAGCTTCGACTCGAAGAACGTGTTGCGTCGCGCGCTCGCCCAGATCGAAGCCCGCGAGGAGGACCTCGTCGCGAGGGCTCAGGCGGCAGAGCGCCGCGCCAACGACGCCGAAGAACGCATCGAGGCGGAACGTCGCCGCGCCGAGGAACGCATGGAGGCGGAACGTCGCCGCGCCGAGGAACGCATCGAGGCGGAACGTCGCCGCGCCAACGACGTCGAACGGCGTCACGCCGTGGCCATGGCCGAGTTCGGGAACCTCGAAGCCGACCTCGCCGACGTGCAGGCGAGGGCCGATGCGGCGACCGCCCGCGCCGCCGCCCTCAGCGAAGACAACGGTCGCCTCCGGGACACGCTCAACGACATCTACCGGTCCCGCGCGTGGCGACTGACGACGACAGCCTGGAAGTTGAAGGCCCTGTTGCGAGGCCGAAGGGCGCAGCGAACCGACTCGCCGGCGGCCAGGGACCACGCCGCGGGGTCCACGTCGACCCCGCGGCTTCCCGAGACGACCTTCCCGGTGACCGTGTCGGTGATCATGCCCGTCTACAACAAGGGAGACACCCTCGCGAGCTCCATCGCCAGCGTGCAAGCACAGACGTATCGCGACCTCGAGATCGTCATCTGGGATGACGGATCGACCGACACCGCCACGAGAGAAGCCATCGACGCGGCAGCGGAACTCGACACGGTGACGGTCTTCCGAGCCGACAACCAGGGAGTGGTCCACGCGCGGAACGCCGCGATGTCGTTCGCGAGAGGCGAGTTCTTCGTCTGCCTCGATCCCGACGACCGGATCGCTCCGACCTACATCGAGAAGGCCGTCGCGTATCTTCGCAGCCACCCCGAGATCTCGATCGTGTACCCGTGGCAGCGATCGGTCGGCGACTTGGAGGAACGGTGGGAGACCCAGGATCTGGACCCCGGTCGCATCGCCGCGGTGAACCACGTCCCGGTGTGCGCGATGTTCCGGCGCGAGGTCTACACGGCCACGGGAGGCTTCTCCGACCGGATGGCGGGCGGTTTCGAGGATTGGGAGTTCTGGGCCCACGCCGCCGAGCTCGGGTTCCGCGGCCGGGTCATCCCCGAGGCCCTGTTCGAGTACGTCTACAGCAACGATCCGACCCGCTCGCGGGACGCGACCTCGCGGCACCTGTACGACGAACTGGCCGGCAGGATCGGCGCCCTCCACCCGACACTCGCCGGGGCACGAGAGCGCCCACTCGCCGGCGTCCCCGCACCCGGCCGCCTCGATCTCGCTCCCCCGGTGCTCCCGCCCGGCTCCGGTCGCCCGGTGATCCTGATGTTGCCCTGGTTCACCATGGGCGGAGCCGACCGAGTGGTGGAAGCCCTCATCGCCCATTGGCGGTCCTCAGGGAGGACGGTGATCGCGGTGACGACGCTCGGGGTCGGGGACGGCATGGTCGACCGTTTCGAACAGCTCCTCGAGCTCACCCCATATGCGTATCACCTTCCTCACATCGTGCCCGAATCACATTGGTACGACTTCGTGGAGCGCATCGTCGACGCCCTCGGCGCCGCGACCATCGTCAACGTCGGATCCACGTGGCTCCACGACAATGCTGCACGACTGAAGCGGGCCCATCCCGAACTCCGGATCGTCGATCAACAGTTCAACGACGCCGGCCACATCGACGGCAACCGGAAGGCGGCCTCGGCCATCGACCTGACGGTCACCGCCTACGACGGGCTCCGCGACCGGTTCCTCGAAGACGGACGACCCGACGACCAGGTGACCAGCATCTACGTCGGCATCGAACCTGCCGCCGTCGCCGAACGGGACGCCGCTGCGGTCCTCGCCTCCTTCGGGCTCGGCGCTCCGGAACGCTTCGTCGTCTTCGTCGGTCGGCTCTCCGAAGAGAAGCGGCCCGGATGGCTCCTTCCGCTGGCCGACGAGCTCGGTCGTCACGACATCAAGACCCTCGTGATCGGAACCGGGCCCCTGGTCGAAGAGCTGGGCCCCCGTTTCGAGCGCCATCCCCATCTCGTCTGGTCGACCCACGTGGACGACGTCATGCCCATCTACGCCGCCGCCGAAGCCACGGTGCTCCCGAGCCGGGTCGAAGGCATCCCGTTGACCGTGATGGAATCGCTGGCCGCCGCGACACCCGTCGTCGCCACCGCCGTCGGAGGCCTTCCGGAGCTGAAGGACGTTCCTGGATTGCATCTCGTCGATCCCGACGACCGCTCCGGCTTCATCCACCAGACCCTGACCGTCGTCGAGTCGCCGACGACCGACGCCGTCGCCCTTCCCGAGGAGATGACCCTCCGCGGGATGCTGGAACGCTACGACGCGGTGGTCGATCCCGGCTGAGCATCCGGGTCGAGGAACGCCTCCCGCCGATCGGCGGTTCGCAGGTTCCACGCTCGCATCCATGCCCGAGCCCGCTGAACGATCCCCTCTCGCTCCGCCCGTTCCAGGAGCGTCGATGCCGCTCGGGCGACCGCCGCCGGGTTGTCGTGCTCGGACACGAAGCTGAACCGACCGAGGACCTCGTCGTCCGCGAACAGGGCCGTCGTCCGCGACAGCAGCGCCGGTACACCGAACCAGTAGCTCTCCTGCGGCAAGAGCGGGAAACACTCGTAGAGGCTGACCGCCAGATTGAGATCGACCGACGCCACGAGTCTCACGAAACGATCGCGATCGATGAGGCCGTGCTCGACCACCCGGAGACGGCCGGGCAGATAGTCCACCGGAGGGATCCGGGTCACATGCGCGGTCTCACCCATCAACGCGACCGCCCCGAGCTGGGTGACGACGTTCTTCCGCCACGACGCCTCGGCGAACACCCCGATATGACCCCCCGGCCCGAGATCGTCCCTGGCGACTTCCTCCAGCTCCTCGATCGCGGCCGGAACGAACACGGCGGGTACGCCGAGGGCCGACAACGCCTCGGCCTGCCCCTCCTTGGTGAAGCCGAGGTGCTCGACGTGTCCCGACGCCGAGAGTCGAGCGATCGTCCCGATGACGGCCGACTCGCCTGCCTCCGCCCCGTGCTGAGCCATCGACGAGTGCATGAGGATCCGGAACCGTCGTCGAGGGGATTGGGCGAGAACGAACCTCTCGGTGCCCGGCGGGAAGCCGCTGACGACCACCATCTCGGTGCCGAGAGCGTCCAGGATGGCACCGACTGTGGACCCTTGTCGGTCGAGATCCGACGCCTCGACCATGGGGAGCCCCAACGCCTTCGTCGCCGAGCGGATCCCCCTCCACTCGGGGTGGCACAGCGCCACGACACGGGCGCGCCCGTCGACGGGCGCGCCTCCCAGGGTCGGATCCGAGGTCGGTCGGGACGCGGGCGACAGCAAGCGGCGGAACCGTTCACGCATCGAAGTCACCGCTCATCACCGCGAGCTGTCCGGCCACGATCTCATCGAGACGCTCCCGATGATGGGCCAAGGGACCGAGACCGAGCCGTTCGAGGCGGCTGGTGTCCAGCGTCGCCCGCGCGGGTCGTTGCGCCTTCGTCGGATGATCCTGGCTCCGGCACGGACGGATCCGCTCCCCGCTCGAGCCGGCGGTCTCGGCGATCTCCACGGCGAGCCGGTACCACGTCGTCTCTCCCTCGTTGGCGACATGCAGCAGCCCGGTGGTCCCCGCTCGCACGGCGTCGAGCGTCGTCGACGCCAGATCGTCGGCCATCGTCGGGCGCCCCCACTGGTCGTCGACGACCGCACCTCCCGACGTGGCGAGACGCAGCGCCGTCGTCGCGAAGCACCGATGGGTTCCCGACAGCAACCACGACGTGCGCACGACGAGAACCTCCGCGCCGCGATCCAAGGCGATACGTTCCCCTGCGACCTTGCTCTTCCCGTACACGTTGATCGGCGTCGTCGGGTCATCCTCGGAGTACGGCCCGGCGTCACCGGCGAACACGTAGTCCGTCGAGAAGGTCACCAGCCGGGATCCCGTACGGGCCGCCGCGTCGGCCAGGTTGCCGACACCCTCGGCGTTGACCGCGAAGGCCTCGTCGACCCGATCTTCGGCGGCATCGACGTCCGTCCAGGCCGCGCAATTGACGATGAGCTCCGGCCGAACGGTCGAGACGACCGCGGAGACGGACGCGCGGTCGGTGATGTCCAGTTCCCTTCGCGACAGGTAGGTCGCCTTCGGGCCGAGGAGGCGCATGAAGGCGGCCCCGAGCTGGCCCCCGGCACCGGTCACGAGGATCATCGCCGCCCGATCTCCGACCGCTCCCCCAACGAGAGCGAGATCGGCTCGTCCGGTGCCGGCCCGACGACGAAGGCGTCGACCCCCACGATCGAATCCCTCAGCGACCATCCGCTCACGGCCGATCCGTCCATCAGGATGGACCGCTCGATCGACGCCGACTCGACCCTGCATCGGTCACCGACGGCCGTACCCGCCCGGAGCGTCGACCCGACGATCGTCGTGTCGTCTCCGACGACGAGAGGGCCGACGAGCTCCGAGTCGACGACCGTGCATCGCCGGCCGATCGCCACGGGGCCCGAAACCGCGCACCCATGGAGCTCAGAACCGATCGTCGGCACGAGATCGGACAACACCAGCTCGTTGGCATGGAGGAGATCCTCCTTGGTGCCGGTGTCCTTCCACCATCCGCTCACCTTGGTCGAGCGCACGGAGCGCCCATGGTCGATCAGCCACTGGATCGCGTCGGTGATCTCGTACTCCCCGCGGGCAGAGGGCTCCAGTTCGTCGAGAGCGTCCTCGATCCCGGCCGAGAAGAGGTACACGCCGACGAGCACCAGGTCCGAGGCGGGGCGAGCCGGCTTCTCCTCGAGCTTCACGACCCTCCCCGACGCGTCGAGCTCGGCGACGCCGAAGGCCGATGGGTCGGCCACCTTCTGAAGGAGGATCTGCGCGTCCGGTCGATGGGTCTCGAAATCCGCGACCACGTCGGTGACGCCCCCCTTGAGGAGGTTGTCGCCGAGGTACATCAACACGTCGTCATCTCCCACGATCGGAAGGGCGACGGACAGGGCATGGGCCAGCCCCAGCGGTGCCTCCTGCTCGACGTAGGTGATCCGAGCCCCGAAGCCCGATCCGGTGCCGAGGACCCGGCGAACGTCGGGCCCCGTCTCGGGGGAGACGACGACCGCCAGGTCGCCGATCCCGGCCGTGACGAGATCTTCGATGCCGTACGCGATGATGGGCCGATTGGCGATCGGAACGAGCTGCTTGGCCATGGCGAACGTGATGGGCCGCAGACGCGTCCCTCTCCCCCCGGCGAGGACGACACCCTTCACGAGACGGTCTCCCGCAGCGGCCACCACCAATCCTGGCGTTGTCGATACCACGCCACGGTGCGGTCGAGTCCGGCGTCGAGGTCCGTGGTCGGCGCCCAGCCGAGTGCGCGGATCTTCGTCGAGTCCACCGCGTACCGACGATCGTGACCGGGTCGATCCGGTACGTGCTCGATCCACGAGTCGTCGCGCTCGAAACGCTCGAGGATCCTCCGGGCGAGCTCCAGATTGGAGACCCGGATCCCCGACCCGACGTTGTAGATCTCGCCCGGCTTCCCGGCGTCGACGAGGAGATGGACGGCAGCGCAGTGGTCGTCGACGGCGAGCCACTCCCGTTCGTGCGACCCGTCTCCGTAGAGCGGTACCGGGCGCTCTTGGATGAGGTTCGTGACGAACAGCGGGATCACCTTCTCAGGGAACTGGTAGGGGCCGTAGTTGTTGGCACAGCGGGTGATGATCGGCCGGTAGCCGTAGGTCCGTGCGTACGCCTCGGCGAGGAGATCCGCTCCGGCCTTGGACGCCGAGTACGGGGACGATGGCTTCAACGGCGCCTCCTCGTCCACCTCTCCTTCGGGAACCGGCCCGTAGACCTCGTCGGTGGACACCAGCACGAAGCGCGACACGCCGTGACGTCTCCCGGCCTCTAGGAGGTTCCCGGTCCCGACGACGTTCGTCTCGACGAAGCTCGCTGGACCGGCGATGGACCGATCCACGTGACTCTCGGCGGCGAAGTGGACGATGACATCGACCTCGGCCACCAGTGCGTCGACGAGCTCCATGTCCCGGACGTCGCCTCTCACGAAGGTGTGGTTGGTGGACACGTCCAGCTCTTCGACCGTCTCCCTGACGCCCGCATGGGTCAGGGCGTCGAGGTTGATCACCGACGCATCGGGCTCCCGACGCGCCAGATGTCGGATGAAGTTCGAGCCGATGAATCCGGCTCCACCGGTGATCAGGTATCGACGGCCCATACAGCCTTCTGGGATCCAACGCGGGTCAACCGTACACCTCCGCCGCGTGAAGCCCCGGAGCGTCCCGATCCGCATCCGAGAGGATCGGTGGACCATCGAGGGGCCAGTCGACGCCGATCGCGGCGTCGTCCCATCTGACCGCGCGACCCGCGCCCGGACGGTAGGGCACCGTGACCTTGTAGGTGACGTCGGCGACATCCGACAGCACGAGGAAGCCGTGGCCGAACCCCTCCGGCACCCAGACGGCCCGCGGATCGTCGTCGTCGAGGACGACACCGGCCCATCGCCCGAAACGCGGAGACGAGCTCCGCAGATCGACGGCGACGTCGAAGATCCGTCCCCGGACGCATCGGACGAGCTTCCCCTGGGGCTCGGGCATCTGGAAGTGGATGCCGCGCAGCACGTTGCGGACCGAGCGGGAGTGGTTGTCCTGCGGCCAGTCCCGTCGGATCCCCGTGGCGGACTCGAACGCGCTCTGGTTGAACGTCTCGGTCAGGAAACCGCGCCGGTCGCGGTACACCGGTGAGCCGACCACGAGGACCTCGGGGAGGTCCGTCTCGGTCACGACGAGCCGCCCCATCACAGCAACCCGTCGCGGTAGGCGGCGACGATCTCGTCGGGAGGCCCGATGCCCTTGTTGTGCCCACCATCGAGGTACATGACCTTCGTCGCGAGCCCGGCGACGAGCTCGAGATCGTGGGTGACGAGCACGACCGAGGTCCCCGATTCGATCATGGAGGTGATCCGCGCCCTCGACTTCTGCTGGAACACCGCGTCTCCGACGGAGAGGACCTCGTCGACCACGAGCAGGTCCGGTTGCACGTCGGTCGCCACCGAGAATCCCAAGCGAGCGAGCATCCCCGACGAGTAGCTCCGGATCGGCACGTCCATGAAGTTCTCGAGGCCCGCCCATTCGGCGATCGCCGGCAGGCGGTCTTGCATGTGGTCTCGGTCCCGGCCCAGGAGCGTGCCGTACATGAGCACGTTCTCCTCGCCGGTGAGCTCGGCGTTGAACCCTGCTCCGAGTTCGATCATCGGCGCCACCGAGCCGCGGACGACGACGCGCCCCTCGGTGGGAGGAAGCACACGGGCGATGACCTTCATGAGGGTGCTCTTGCCTGCGCCGTTGGGTCCGATGACCCCGAGAACCTCGCCCCGATCGACCCGGAACGTCACGTCCTTCAACGCCCACAGTTGCTCGTAGTGGATCTGCTTGCGCAAGGAGCGCACGGCGAACTCCTTGAGCGTTCCCGGCCGACTCCGCGCCAGCCGGTAGGCCAAGCCGATCCCACGTGCCTCGATCACCGGATCGCTCATAGCACCGCGATCAGGTTGCGCCAGCTACGGGAGAACACGTAGATCCCGACCAGGAGGGCAGCGAGGGCCGAACCGACCATGTAGGCGAAGTTCCATCCCGGAGCGAAGGCCCCTTCGTACATGAACCCACGGAAGACCACCAGGTACGAATAGAGGGGATTCAGGTAGATGACCCAGAGGAACCGATCGGGCACGATCGTGATGGGATAGAACGTCGGGGTCAGGTACGACAGGAGCTGGAGCAGCACCGCGGTGAGATCCAGCACGTCGAAGAAGAAGACCGCCGCGGACGCGACGAGGAGCCCGACGCCTGCGCCGAGGGCGAGGAGCGACAGGACCGGGATCGGGATCAACACGACGGTCCAGGGGATACCGAGGCCGTTGGCGAGCTGCAGGATCACCAGCGGGATCAACGAGATCACGAAGTTGACCGCGGCCGCGACCGCCGCCGAGAAGGAGAAGACCTCCGGAGGGACGAAGACCTTCGAGAGGATGCCGGCGTTGTTGACGATCGCCGAGCCTGAGGCGATGACCGACTGAGAGAAGAAGGTCACCAGGAGGATGCCCGACAACAGGTAGACGATGAACGGAACCCCTGGGGTCTCGAAACGGAAGAAGTTCCCGAAGACCATCCACAAGATGAGGGTCGTGAGGAGCGGGTTGAGCAGCGTCCACCACACACCGAGGGTGGAACGCTTGTACCGGACCGTCAGGTCGCGCCGAACGAGGAGCCGAACGAGGTCCCGGTAGTCCCAGAGGTTGCGCATCTCCGACAACAACGGGCGCCTGGCCTGATCGGAGTCGTAATACACGGCTGAGTTGGCAGGCATGGGTGGGTCCAAAGAGCGTGAGACGGGACGTTGCGCGGGAGCGATCTCGACTGCCGACAGGTTACCAACGAGGTCGCCGAAAACCCTGTCTCCTCGCTTCGGCGGCGCCGCTCGGTACCATCCGACGATCCCATGACCCGCCGCTCATCTCCCGACCGCGCGTTCCTCTACGGGCTCCTCTCTGGAGTTCCGTTGCTGGTCTGGTGGGTGGGGTGGTTCCCCGGGTTCATGACGAGCGACTCGATCGACCAGCTCGGCCAGGCCGCACGCTTCTCGTTCGCCAACTTCCATCCCGCCTTCCACACGATCACGATCTGGGCCGTGACCCGCCTGTGGGACTCCCCGGGAGCGGTCACCTTCGTCCAGGTCCTCGTGGCGACCGGTCTGCTCGCGCTCGTCGCCCGCCGCCTCGCCGCCCTCGGCGTCCCGGTGTGGTTGGCTGCAGGCTCCATGGTCGTGGTCGCCGCCGTACCGATGGTGGCGATCACGACCATCACCATCTGGAAGGACGTTCCCTACACCCTCGCCCTCACCTGGGCGTTCACCGAGCTGCTGGCGATGGCCGCGGACCGGACGGCCTTCTGGGATGGCAGGTGGGGGCCTTTCCGGCTCGGAACAGCCCTGGGTCTGGTGATGCTCTTCCGCCACAACGGGTGGATCACGGTCCTGTTCGTCCTCGTCGCCCTCGTCGTCGGGTTCCGACGCCGACTCGCGGGCCTCGTACCGCTGGTCGGTGCGGTCCTCGGCGTCGGGATCGTCCTCGGTGCGGCGGTGCTCAGGATCTTCCCGGTCGAGCCCTCGTCGATCGAACCGGCCGAGGTGTTCGTCTCCGACGTCGCCGCCGTCTACCGCCATCATCCCGATGCCTTCGGCGAGGTCGACCTCGAACGACTCCGGGCGGTCGCGCCCCTGGCGGTCTGGGCCGATCGGTACAGCTGCTACGACAGCACCCCGTTGGCGTTCGACCCGGCCTTCGACGCCCAGGTCATCCGTGACGACCCGTCGACCTATCGGGGCCTCGTCGCCCGCACCGTCCTGGGCAACCTCCCGACGGTCCTCAGCCACCGATGGTGCGCCGCCTCCTACTTCTTCGTCCCCGCCCAACCCGCCGACGCGTTCTTCCACCGGCCCCCGTTCGACATCCCGCCCAACACCCTGGGCTTCCGGCGGGCACCCCTCTCGGATCGTGCCTACGCCGTGACGAAGGCCATCTACATCTGGGCCGAGCCGCCCGAGCGCCTGTGGCTGACGTGGCGTCCGGCGCTGGCGATCTGGGCCGGGATCGCCACCTACCTCGGGATCGCCTTCCGCCGGCGTCTTCGACCGCTGCTGTGTCCGGGAGGCCTGATCTTGGCCCAGCTCGTCAACGCGGCCGGTACGACACCCGCCCAGGAGTTCCGGTTCGCCTTCGGCGTCTACCTCCTCTCGTTGGCGAGCCTCCCGCTGCTGTGGCTCGTCGTCCGGCCCGACGACGCCCGGATCGCCTGAAGGCCTCCGGTCAGCGCCGGATCGTGAAGGTGTCGGTGGCGGTGCCGTCGACCGATGTCCAAGTGCCGGTCAGTGCGGTGTCGGACGCGGTGATGGTCAGGAACCCGGCCCCGAAGCTCGGTGTGTTCGGTCCACCGACCACCGCGAAGTACCCCGCCTCCGGATCGGACGGGTCGACGTCGTAGCCGGACCTCCCCACCCAACCGGTGATGGCGAGAACCGCACCGCTGCCGGCGGCGAACTCGCCGTCGGTGTCGACCACACACGCCGGTGTGGTGACCCCCACGTCGACACAGGCGAGCTGATGCGACCGCTGGTAGTTGTGTTCGTGGCCCTGAAGGATGAGATCCACTCCCCGGGCGATCATGTCGTCCATCATCGCCTCGCCGATGGCACACGACTTGACACCGGCGGTCACACAGTTCTCGTGCATCCCCACGACCGTCCAGCGGCCCGCCGCCTCCGACTCGGCGATCCGAGCCCGCAGCCAGTCGCGGTGCGGGCCGGTCGTGTAGTCGTAGTCGACGCCGTCGACCGACAGGTTGGGAGCGATCATGATGACCCGCACCCCTCCGACGTCGAAGGCGTACTGGACGCCGTAGTCGCCCGACGCGCCCATCGCGTCCGGAAGGCAGGCCGCGAAGTCGCGGATGAACCCATCGACCCGCGAGTCGTCCTCGTGGTTCCCCACCACCACCTCGACGGGATGGGTCGCCCCCACGGAGTTCTGCACCATCGAGCACCACGCAGACGCCGTCGGCGTCTCATCGTAGGAAAGGTCGCCGAGCGCGAGGTGGAAGTCGGCGCCGGCGTCGCCGATCGCCGTCAACACCCGCCGAGCCTGGGATGTGGCGCCGATGTCCCCCGCCGCGGTGAACACCACGTCGCTGCCACCGGGCACCGGGTCGGCGGGCAGGCCGAACGATCCCGCCACCGGCAGCCACTCGGTGTCTCCCCAGGGGACGATCTCGTCGGCGACGCCCTGCGTGTTGGCGTGGCGCAGATAGAACGAACGGTCGGAGGGACGGAACAGGCCCGGGGTGTCGACCTGGTCCCCGGTCCAGTCGCCGGCGACGAACCGATCGGCGGGGTCGCCGTAGAAGAACTGCACGTCGGCCAGCCCCGGCGTGTGGGAGTTCCGGAGATACACGAACCCGGTGGATGACCGATGGAGTCCGACGGTGTCGACACCGTCGCCGTCGAAATCACCTGCGAACGGTACGTCGCCGGGGTTCCCGAAGTCGTAGGCGATCTCCGCCGCACCGAGGCCTGCGCCGTCGTCGCCGAGACGGTTCACGATGTAGACCTTCCCCTCCGAGGCTCGATACACCGAGACGGTGTCACAACCGTCGCCATCGAAGTCCCCGGCGATCGGAACGTCCTGCGGGTCGCCGAGGAAGTACTTGCGATCGGCGACCCCCGGCGAGTTGGAGTTCCGCAGGTACACGTAGCCGTCACTGCGCCGGTACATCCCCGGCGTGTCGATCCCGTCGCAATCCCAATCCCCGACCAGAGGAACGTCGCCGGGGTTCCCATAGAAGAAGGACCGCACGCCACCCGCCTCGTCGCGCAGGTACCACAGCCCTTGGGCCGGATCGACGAGCCCGATCGTGTCGGACGCCGATCCGCTGGGCGCTGCCGACGCGCCGCCGGCGGCCCCGGTCGCGAGCGCGACGGCGGCGAGGGCCACCGCGACCGGCGTGAACCCGAACGTCTTCACCGTCGACCTCCTGGGGATCGCCCATGGGACGGCCAATGTACCGGAGGTCGGAGAGCGACGGTGACGGGACGGTCCACCGTCCGGTCGAGCCTGCGACCGACCAGCTCCAAGAGCGTCTCGCACCGCTGGGACCACGAATGCTCCCGGAGCGCCGCCTCACGGTCGATCGGCGGGGCGGCGAGGGCAGCCCGGACGGCGTCGACGAGGTCGTCGGCGACATGCACGCCGGCGATCCCCGCGACCGCCCGGAGAGGCGGAGCGGCGACCGGGACCCCCGAGGCGAGATACTCGAACACCTTCAGGGGACTGACCGCATGCGACACGTCGGAGACGACGAAGGGCACCACTCCGACAGCGAGGCGCTGCAGGTACGCCGGGAGCTCGACGTGAGCCCGCGCCCCGAGGAAGTGGACGTTCCCCGGCAGGTCGGGGACACGCGCCGGTAGCTCGCCGATCACCACGATCTCGGCCTCGTCGAAGGTGACCGCGACCCGGCGCAACGCATCCCAGTCGAACCACGAGCCGTACAAGGACCCGTGGTAACCGATCAGCGGGGAGTCCGTGGCCGGAAGGTCGGGTGGAGGCTCGGCCTCGCCACCGAAGACGAACTCGTCGACGGCGTTGGGGACGATCACCGTCGTCGGTCCGGCCCCGAGGTCCGGCGCGCTCGCCACCACCGCATCCGCCGACGCCACCAGCGCCTGTTCGACCGCCGGGTCGTACCAGTCCCACCCCAACACAGGGTCGGACCACCGGTCGATGATGTCGTAGACGACCCGATAGCCGGCCTCACCGAGCCGTCCCGCGACGGCGACGAGGTCGGGATCGGGGGCTTCGACGAGCACCAACGCCCGGTCGTCGGCCCGGGCGGCCAGTTCGGACGGGTCGAACTCCCAGACGGGTCGTTGCTCCAGATCGGGATGGATGAACCGGACACCGAGGTCCGCCCCCACCGCGCCGTGGGCCGACACGAAGGTCACGTGATGGCCGCGGCGTACCAGCTCGAGGGCGATCCGCGCCCCCCGACCGCCGCCACCGACGTCGTGCATCTCGACGAGCGACAGGACGGCGACCGACGGGCGGTCGATGCGATCGCGGCGCACCGGCCGGGTGGCCGTTCCCTCCACCGGGACCAGGACCATCCGATGCCCGGCGTCGCGGAGACGCTCGTACACGGCGACGGCAGGCGATCCGGCGGGGACGCCCCCGACCTCGTCGAGGGCGACCCGAGACACGACCAACCCCAACGGCTCGATCAGTGGCTCTTCCACGATCGGGCCGAAACGTCGGAACGTCACCCGAGCCCGGACGATCGCCGCCACCGGGTCGGCCGCCGCATCTGTGGTCCGTGCCGCGAGCCCGCCGAGGACGTCGCCGATCACGACGCCGTCGGGGATCACCGTCGACGTCGCGCCAGGACCCACGACCCGGAACGTGTCGGGCGTGTCGCGCACCCAACGCCGGTCGCCGGCCGCCACGTCGATGTTCGTGCGCGACCGGGCCCGGTAGCGGGCGATGCGATATCGAGAGACGATCGACCGTGGAAGGGCCCGGACGATCGCCCGTCTCACAGCAGCGATACGAGACCTCCGACGACCGCCGTAGCCTATCGGGGGCGCCACGTTCCGTGGTTGAATGCCCCTCCCTCCCCTGAGACCATGACCCGCAACATCCTCCTCGTCACCACCACCCCCCTGTTGCCCGCCGACTCGGGCGGGCGCATCTACACCTGGGGCACGACCGCGCCGCTGGCCGGCCGCTTCCGCTACCACCTGCTGGCGATGGCCAACGACGCGGAGCGGGCCCAGTTCGCGCGGGACGCCGACCGGCTCGACGCCCGCTACCGCGAGGTGTTCACCACCTACACGTTCGTCGACCGTCCGCCGATCCCCGCCGACCTCGACCGGCGTCGAGTCCTGCGCCACCTCGTCGAGCACACCCGCCATGGGCTCCCGCTCATGGACGTGTCGTACTACTCGAAGGAGGCGGTGGCGACGACCCGACGGCTCGTCGCCGAACACGACATCGACCTGATCGAGGTCGACCATCTGCAGATGGCGTTCGTGCGCCGGTTCGTTCCCGAGGTGCCGGCGGTCCTGGTCAACCACAATATCGAGAGCGACCTGCATCCCTTCTGGATGACCGACCGGTGGTCGCCTCCAGAGCTGATGATCTGGCGCGCCTTCGCCGAGATCTCCCGCCGCAACGCCCGGGCGATCGAGCTGCGGAACCGTCTCGATTTCGGCGCCAAGCTGTTCATCTCGTCGGCCGACGCCGCCCGCGTCGACGACGCCTGCCCCAAGTACCTGCTCCCCGTGCCGATGACCGCCACGCCGCGCCCGGAACCGTTCCACCCCGACCGCCTCGACATCCTCTGGCTCGGTGGCTTCGACTGGCCTCCCAACGTCGAGGGCGCCCGGTGGTTCATGGATCACGTCTGGCCGCGCCTGTCGGAGCTGACCGACGTCCCGATCCGTCTCCGACTCGTGGGCGGGGCACCCCCGCCGGATCTCGTCGCCCACGATGCCGACCCTCGCATCGACGTTCCCGGCTACGTCGACGACATCGCGCCGTTGAAGGCGACCGCCGACGTCCTGGTCGCACCGGTCCTGTCGGGAAGCGGGGTGCGGGTCAAGACCGTGGAGGCGTTGGCGTCCGGCCTGCCCGTGGTGGCGACCAGCAAGGGCCATGAGGGACTCGACACGGTGCCCGGTCGGGATCTCCTCGTCGCCGACGATCCGGCCGCCTTCGCCGGCGAGCTGGCGCGGCTGGCGAACTCGGTGGAGCTGCGAGCAGCACTCAGCCGCGCCGCGATCACCTACGTGCGGACCCACCACGACCCGACCACGGTCGCCGCGGTCAAGGCCGAGGCGATCGAAAAGGTCCTCGGCGACGGCCCCTGACCGATACGGCGCTACCGCGGATCGTCGAGCGCCTCGTCGATCCAGGCCGGGAAACGACCTGCCTCCTCCGGGCGCTGGCGGATCACCCGGAGGTCGGGCTCGGGAAGCGAGGCGGGGATCCCCCACGCCGGGTCGGGGGCGACGCCCCGAACCAGAGCCGACGGCTCCCCGTGCCAGCCGGTGACGGCCACGTGCCCCGTCGCCGGTGCGTCCGGATCGACGAGCACCCAACGCCGCCACATCACGGGCGTCGATCCCGGCCCGGCGGTCGCAGCCTGCGGGTCGTCCTCCAGGGCGGCGGCCATCGCCTCGAGCGCGTCGGGGGCGACGGCGGCGGTGTCGTCCCATACGACCACGAACTTGCCCCGCGCCTCGGCTACGGCCCCGGCGACATCGGACGAACACGACCGCAACCCCCATCCCCGCGCTCGGCAGAGGGTCTCGATCCCCTCGGGGCCCGCTCCGGCGACGACGACCTCGGCGTCGTCGATGCCCTGACACCCCAGCGTCGACAACGATGTCGATGCGCCGGTGAGGACGATCGACACCCAGGGGTACCAGGCGCGCTTGAGGTCCCGTGCGGATCGGTACAGGGTGCGGTGACGCCCGACGAGCTCCACTCGCGCCTGTTCGAACCGGGCCAGCGTGTCGATGCTCATCGAGGCACCCGAGCGGCGGTAGCGGAACAACGGCTCGTGGACCTTCGTCTGTCCCCATCCGGCCTCCAGCAGCCGCAACCACAGGTCCCAGTCCTCGTTGCCTCCCCGCATCGTCTCGTCGTATCCCCCGACGGCCTCCCATGCCTCCTTGCGGAGCACCACGCATCCCAGCACCGAGTTCGACAGCAGCTCCATGTACGGGTTGAACGGCCGGGTGATCCAGTAGGCGTCCAGGTCACCGAAGTACCGACCGTCACAGTGGGCATAGGCGGCGGCGTGGTCCGCGTCGAGGGCGGCGGCCAGGGTCGCGAGGTACCTGGGCTCCAGCATATCGTCGGCATCGAGAGGGACCACGAAGCGGCCCCTGGCGATGGCGATCCCGGCGTTGCGCGCCGCCGGCAACCCTCGGTTCGGCTGGCGAACGACTCGGGTGCGCGGCCATCGCAGCTCCTCGATGATGGCCACGGTCTCCGGGTCACCGGATCCGTCGTCGACGACGACGATCTCGAAGGACGGATCGGTCTGTTCGAACACCGACATGATGGCGTCCTCCACGGTGCTTCCCTGATCGAAGCACGCGATCACCACCGTCGTACGCGGGTCGGGGATCTCCGGGAACCGCCCGTCGTCGATCTGCGCCCACACGGACCGGTACCGCCGGTCACGTCGGCGTCGAGCTTCCTCGACCCGCCAATCGGCCACCCTCCGGAACCGGTCCTTGACCCCTTGGGGGAGGATCCGGACCGCGGCGGTCGCCAACGGTCCGGGGAGATGACGGAGAGCGGCTCCCACGGCTCGACGGAGCAGCCCCTCGGCGTCGGGCGGTGCCGTCACCGTGCCCGCCACGCGGTCCAGGGCGGCGGTCGCCAGCGCCGAGCGCGCCTCGGGCGGCCGCACCGTCACCGACCGGCCGTACGCGGCCAGCGGATCGCCCACCTCGGGGGCTCTGGCCGCCGCCAGACGATCGAGGCGGTCAGGGTCGTCGAGCAACCCGGCGAGGGTCTCGGTCAGGTCGGGAACGGTCCCGTCGTAGCGAACGGCGCCGGTCGATTCGTCGAAGAAGGGACGGAAGGCGGGGAGGTCGGCCACGACCAGGGGAAGGCCGAGACGTCGCACCTCGTGGGCAGCGAGGCAGAAGCTCTCGAAGCGGCTCGCCACCACGGCGACCCAGGCACCCGCCAGCGTCGAGGCGAGACCGGCCGGACCCGGAGATGGTTCGAAGGTCACCCGGGCCCGGAGCCCCTCGGGGACCCGGGCGGCGAGCACGTCACGCATGGAGCGGTTCTCCGCGAAACTCCATCCGTCGTGGCCGATGAACCGCAGCCTGAGCGCCGGTCGAGCGGCGAGGAGCGGCAGGGTCGCTTCCAGGAGATCGCCCGATCCCTTCGCTTCGGCGAGCCGACCGTAGGCGACGATCTCGGGAACCCGACCGCGGGAGGTGTCGGCCGGTGACACCTCGGGCACGATCGGCGGCGCCTCGACGATGCGCCCGGTGTCGATGCCGTACCGATCGGCGACGAGGTCGGCGATCGCCGCGGAAGGGACCAGCACCGCATCGGCCATCCGGAGGCTCGCCTCCTCCATGACCCCCGCCCGGCGGAGTTCGCTCGGGGCGTCCACGCCCGCCCCCTCCAGCAGGAGATGGGTGGGACCGTGGAACCGGACGGTGATCGGCACCGATCCCAACCCCAGCTCGTCGCGTCGGACCAGGGCCGCGAACGCCAGGCCCTCGAAGTCCTGGAACTCGATCCGGTCGACGTCTCCCCCGATGTCGGCCAGCGCCTCGGCCGCCGCCTCGCTGCGCGCGGCGAAACCCTCCCCGGTCTCGACGGTGACGATCGAGAGGCGGTCGACGGAGGCCACCTCGGCCTCACCGGCACCCACGAGCAGCACGGTCACGTCGCGGCCCGCCGCCGCGAGCCGGCCGGCGAGGCCCGCAACCAGCGTCCCCGCGCCACCGGGCGTCAACGGATCGAACTCGGTGGAGACGAAGACGATCGCGCTCACCGCGGCACCCGTCGTCGCCCGAGCTCGTCGAGGCGCTCGAGAACCGGCCGGATCCTGGTCCCCCATTCGGCCTCGTCCGCTTCCCGTGTCGCTGCCGCTCGGAACCCCGGATCGTCGCGATCCGCGAGGGCAGCGTCGATCGCGGCGGCGAACGCCGACGAGCCGCTCGCGGTCCGCACCCCGGCGGTCGCGATCGCAGCCGGCAGCGGCGTGGAGACCACGGGGACGCCTGCCGCGAGGGACTCGTACATCTTCAGCGGGCTGACCGCCTCGGTCATGGTGTCGAGCCGGAACGGGATGAGGCCCACGTCGAACCGCTGCACGTAGGCGGGGATCTCGTCGCTGGGCCGCTCCCCCAGCACCGTCACGTTCTCGAGCTCACTCAGCCGCGCCGCGTGCCGTGCTGCCGGCTCGAGGACGGGCCCCACGAGCACGAAGGACCACGACGGACGCGATCGAGCCACCGCTTCGACGAGCGCGAAGTCGAACCAGTACGACAGTGCCCCGTGGTACCCGACGATGGGACCGTCGACGACGGGGAGATCCCCGGGTGGCTCGGTCCGGCGCCGGAACGCCTCGGTGTCGACCCCGTTCTCGACGACGAGCAGATCCGGCGCCTCGTGCCGGTGACGTTCGGCGAGGACGTCCAGCGAGACCACCGTCACGTCCGCCGCGGCGACCATCGCTCCGTGATGGGCCGCGACGGTTCGTTCCGGCGCCATCCCCACCTCGTCGGGTTCGTAGATGGTGAGGTCGTCGTGGATGTCGTAGACGATCGCGGGATCGTCGAAGGCGTCGAACAGCTCGCGGAGCGGCGCGAAATGCACGTAGAGGATGACCCCCGACCTCGGCACCTCGTCGATGGTCCGGACGATCTGGACCCCGTCGACGGTTCGGGGTCCCGGCTCACGAGGATCCACGAAATAGGCGGGATGGCCGGCGCCGGCGAAGGCCTTCATCAGGTACTGGGGGCGCTGGCGCATCACGTCCCAGCGGGCCCAGGTGGGCAGGTAGACGACGGCGCGCAGCTCGCCCGGAGCAGGACCCGCCGGGCGGCGTCGCTGGCGCAGGCGATGCCGCAGGCGGCGGGCCATCGCCTTGGGTCGCTCGGGCACCTTCGCCGTCGCCCGGCGGTACCACGGGGCCGTCACCGGGGCCCCGCCCGCAGGATCCCCAGCTCGTCCATCCGATCACGGACCGGCGCGATCCTCCTGACCCACGACGCCTCCTCCGCTGCCGCCCGCAGTTCCGTGCGCTTCGCCGGCGGCGTCGCCAACGCCGCACGCAACGCCTCCGCGAAGCGAGCGGCACCCTCGCCGATGCGCACCCCTGGTGTAGACACACAGGCGGGAAGCGGCGTGGCAACCACCGGGACTCCCGCCGCCATGTACTCGTACATCTTCAGCGGCGACACCGCCACCGTCATGTGGTCCACCACGAACGGGACCGTGCCGGCATCGAAGCTCGCGACGAGGTCCGGGATCGCGTCGGGGCTCAGGGGCGGCAGCAGCTCCACGTTGTCGAGCCTGGCCAGATGGTCGGCACGGTCACGGACCCGCGGATCGACCGGACCGACGATCCGGAACCACACGTCCGGCATCGCCGCGGCGACCTCCTCGTACAGGTCGAAGTCGAACCAGGCGGCGATCGCCCCGTGGTAGCCGACCACCGGACGATCGTGCCTCCGGCCCCCGGACGCGGGACGGAACCGGGCGAGGTCGACACCGTTGGGAACCAGGAGGAGGTCCGGCCGTTCCGACCGGTGCCGGTCCGCCAACACGGGAGTGGAGACCGTGACGATGTCGGCCGCGGCGATCACCTCGGGATGGTGGGCCGAGACCCGCGCCCCCCTCGGCACACCCACCTCGTCCGCGTCGTAGATGGACAGGTCGTCGAGGACGTCGTAGAGGACGGCGGGCGCGTCGAACCGCTCGAAGAGCCTCCGCACCGGCGCGAAGTGGACGTACAGGATCACGTCGCTCGACGGGACGCCCTCGAGGGTGGGGACGATCGTCACACCGTCCGCGGTCCGCTCCTCCCCTTCGCGGGGGTCGACGAAGTAGGCGGGATGACCCGACGCGGCGAACGCCGCCATCAGGTACTGCGGACGCTGGCGCATCACGTCCCAGCGAGCCCAGGTGGGCAGGTAGACGACCGGACGGAGCGAACCCGGCGAGGGCGGCGGCCCGGCGGGGGACCCGAGACCCATTCCCCGCAGGCGCGACGCCCCAGGCAACCGCCGAGCGAGACGGCGGGCGGGCTCCGGGAGCCGGGCGACGACGCCGTGCAGGCCGCCCGGGAGACGCCATGGGCCTGCCAGGGCGCCGGGCGCCGCGGCGTCAGGGTCCGGTCCGGAAGGACCCGACGATCGGCCTGGTGGTGCTCCCACCGTGGGCGTGGAGATGAACGACATGGTCTGCCGACCCCGGCCTGTTCGCGAGACTGATGTACCAGTTGCCGTCGGAGGGACGGAAGACGGCGACCGTGTCCGTCCCGTCGCCGTTCCAGTCGGCGGCGACAACGGTATCGCCGGGGTCACCGTACACGAACTCGATGTCGGCCGGCCCGTCGGCCTGCTCGAGCCGCAGATAGACCCGACCCGTCGACACCCGATGCAGCCCGACGTCGTCCCTGCCGTCCCCGTCGAAGTCGCCGACGAACGGCACGTCGCCGGGATCGCCGAAGGTGAACGACCGGTCGGCACTCCCGAGACCCTGGCTGCCGGAACCGAGCCGGTCGATGATGTAGACCCGATGCTCGGCCGCCCGGAAGATCGAGACCGTGTCGCAGCCGTCGCCGTCGAAATCCCCCACCAGCGGCAGGTCGCCGGGGTTCCCGAAGAAGAACTCGACGTCGGCGACCCCCTGGCTGTTGGCGTTGCGCAGGTACACGTACCCGTCCGAGCGGCGGTAGAGCCCCGGGGTGGCGATCCCGTCGCAATCCCAGTCCCCCATGAACGGGACGTCTCCGGGGTTCCCGTAGAAGAACTCGTTCGTCTCGTGCTCGGAGGCGGGAGCGTCGGCGAGGGTCCAACGGCCACCATCGTCCACGTACCCGATGGAGGCGCAGGTGGCCCCCGGTGGGCACTCGGGCCCCGCGTCCCACGGGATGACCGTCGCCGGAACGAACCATTCGGTCAGGCTCCCGTCGATCGCCCGGTCCCCGCCGAGGCGCACCGACAGGTTGGCACCGTCGAGGACGTACAGGTCGTCCCTCCCGTCGCCGTCGTAGTCGGAGATGAGGAGGCGCGCGCCCAGGGGGATGCCCCGGTTCAGCGGGAACGACGCCCGCTGTCCGGCGGCGGTGACGACCCGCACCTCGGGCCGGTCGCCCTTGCGCACCAGGTACAGGTCGGTACGACCGTCGACGTCCCAGTCCCCGAGGAGCGGCGCCCACAGGTCCCGGTCGGAGGTGTCCACCAGATCGGGATCCAGCGTTCCGACCACCGAGGTGTACGAGGATGCTCCGGACCAGATGACCGCGATGGTCGGTCCGGAGCGTTGCAGGGCGACGAGATCCACGAGATAGTCGTCGTCGTAGAAGGTCAGGCCGTAGTCGTCGGCTGCCGGCACGTCGGTGTCCCACCGTGCGATGACGTCCTGGAAGCCCGACCGGTGGGACCGAACCTCGATCCGGACGGTCCCTCCCGAGTCGTCGATGAGCCACAGGTCGGCTCGTCCGTCACCGTCGTGATCGGCCAGCAACGACTCCGTGCCGAGGTCCGCGTCGATGTCGGCGCGGTAGCCGATCCGGTCGAAGCCGGTGACCGATCCGGCGGCCTCGACCCGCGTACCGGATGGTCCCGGCAGCCATCGGACGAGGTCCGCGGAGCCGTCGCCGGACAGGTCGGCCAGGGCGAACCGGGCCCCGGGGGCGTCACCGATCACCGACGGCACCGACACCGCGACGGGGCCGAAGGGGATGGGGTTGGTCACCGGCGGGTACGGCGCCGGACGACCCGTGTAGCCGGGGGTGGCCACCGGGCCGTTCCATGAGAAGTGCATGGCGTCCTTGACGTTGATCCACTGCCCTCCCCAGCAGAACCCCGCGGAACGCCACAGGTCGACGAACCACGAGGGCATGTCGGTGATGAGCGTGTTGGTGCGGCTGTAAGGGTTCCGTCCGGGGTTGACATCGATGGCCGATCCGAACGCGTGCTCCGAGACCCGCGTGGTGCCGCCGACGGTGCGCCACACCCACGACGCGGCGGCGTCGATGTCGTAGAACAGCCCGTTGCTGCGGGCCTCGGCGATCTTCTGGTCGACCAGCGCCGCGGCGGGCCGCAGGCGCTCGTGGAGGTCGACGGTCTGGTCGGTGCCGAAGATCGTCCACTTGAACGTCGATCCCTGCACCTGGGCCTTCGTCCTGCCGTAGAAGTCGGCCCACGGGCCGTAGAGCACGTCGCTGGTGCGCAGATAGCCGTAGTGGTCGACCTCGGGTCGGGCGGGGCCGGCGACACCGATGTCGCATCCCTCCGACTCGGCGAGGTTCGTCACCCCGGATCCTGCGTCGCTGGGGATGGCCATCGCAGGCACGGCCGGCACGAGGAGCCAGACCACCAGGCCGATGAGGACCGCGAGCTTCGCTGGACGCGTCATGGGCATGTCAGGTTATCCATCGGTCGGCCAGGAACCCGGCTTTATGGCCCCGACCGGAAGGTCAGCGTGCCCCGAATCCGGTGAGCACGGTCCAGATCGACTTGCCGAGGATCTGGACGTCGAGCCACAACGACGCGTGCTTGACGTAGTAGAGGTCGTAGGTGAGCTTCTCGACCGTGTCGGCCTCGTCGTCCGCGTAGCCGTAGTTGACCTGGGCCCATCCGGTGACCCCGGGGCGGACCAGGTGACGGGTGCCGTAGAACGGGATAGATCGTTGGAACTGGTCGACGAAGACGGGCCGTTCCGGCCGGGGTCCGACCAGCGAGAGATCGCCGCGGAGCACGTTCCACAGCTGCGGGACCTCATCGAGCCTGCTCTTGCGCAGGAAGCGCCCGACCGACGTGATGCGCGGATCGTCGATCGCGGCGAACTGCGGACCCGACGCCTCGGCGTCGTGGATCATCGTGCGGAACTTGCGCAGGATGAAGCGCTTCCCGTCCTTGCCGACCCGAGCCTGCGAGTAGAGCGCAGGGCCGGCCGAGTCGATCTTCACGAGCAACCAGACCGCCGCCGCCACCGCCAGCCACAACGGCGCGGTGAGGGTGACCCCGATCACGTCGATGACCCGCTTCACCGGGGCGTAGCCGCTCCGTGCGACGGGACGGGTCAGCTCCCATCCTTCGGCCAGATGCACCATCGGGATCCGACCGGTGTGTTCCTCGTAGACGTCGATGAGCGGTCGAACCCGGAAACCTGCGAGGTTGGAAGACGACACGAACTGGGCCATCTCGTCGCTGAGCACGGCTCGAAGATCCACCACGATCGTCGTTCCCTCCGGGAAGGGTTCCGCCGGCGGTTGCTCCCCCGGATCGAACACCGCCAGCACGTCGGTGTGGGGCGCGTCGCGAACGTCCTCGGCGAGTTGCTTCTCCTTGGTGACGATCACCATCGCCTCCTCCCACGGCCGCTGCCGGTGGACCGCCCGGTGGGCCAACGCCAGGCCGAGCCAGACGCCGGCGGTGACGACCAGGAGCGAGCGGGACCAGTAGGCCCGGGTCGTGACGAGGCCGAAGGCCGTGAACGCCATCGCCGTGCCGACGATCGCCACGGCCCGTCCGTAGGAAGGGCGGGGAACCGCGTTCGCCCACGACCGTCGGTTGAGGTACGAACCCAACAGCGCCCCACCCACGACGAAGGCCACGAACGGCCACAGGGAGGCGCCGGCCGGGAGCTGCCAGGCCTCCGGAACGACATGCCCGAACACCACCCAGGTCGCGACGAACAGGGCGATCACCATCGCGAGGAGGTCGCTGAGGAGGATCAGGCGAAGGAAGCGTCGTCCCATGGGCGCCACCAGGCTACCCGCAGAACACGAGAACCGTGGGAGGATCCGGGTATCCTCCTCGGAGGAGACCCATGGCCAGCATCTTCACCAAGATCATCGACGGGGAACTCCCCGGCCGGTTCGTCTGGCGGGACGACGAGGTCGTGGCGTTCCTGACCATCGCCCCGATCACCCACGGCCACACCCTGGTCGTGCCGGTCGCCGAGATCGACCACTGGATCGACCTTCCCGGCCCGTTGCTCCACCGGCTCGCCGACGTGAGCCAGATCGTGGGTCGGGCGATCGATCGGGCCTTCTCGCCCGTCAAGGTCGGGATGATGATCGCCGGCCTCGAGGTCCCCCACACCCACGTCCACGTGCTCCCGATCACCACCGAAGCCGACCTCAGTTTCCGCAACGCCCGCCCCGACACGCCCGCCGCCGAGCTCGACGCTGCCGCCGAGGCGATCCGCTCCGCGTTGCGGGATCTCGGCCACATGCCGGCCACCTGACGACCGGCGCCGCCACGTCGCGCCCGACGGGCGCGCACCCGCGCCGCGATCGCCCGGGGCTATCCTCCCGATGATGCCGACCGCCACCTTCAGACACTCTGTGCACTCCCCTGCCGATGTCGACCGGATCTGGGCGGCGTTGCAGGATCCCCGCACGTGGGAACATGTCGGTCCGGTGGAGAAGGTGTGGGATCCCGAGTTCGACGACGACGGTACCCTCGTGGGCTACCGCTGGTCGACCTCGATCGGATCGAAGGAGTACGAGGGGCATGCCCACACGGTCGAGCATCGCCGGGGCGAGTGCTTCCGGATCGATCTCGACGGCGGTGAGATGGGCGGGATCCTCGCCGCCGAGCTCAGCTCCGACGTGGACGGCACCGGCATCGACGTGACGCTCGAGATCCGCACCCAAGGGATGATGTCGTCGCTGTTGTTCCCGGCGATCCGCGGTGCCATCGCCTCAGGGTTCCCTGAGCAGGTCGAGTCCCTGACGCGTCGGATCTCGGGCCTGGAGGACGGCGCCTGAGTCCCTCAGTCCGATTCGCCCTCCGCCGCTTGGCGGAGCTCCGCGGCGAGGCGACGTGCTTCGTCGAGGTCGCCTTCGACGATCTCGGCGCGGTCGGTGAGGAGGGTCACCGTGTTGCGGAAGATCTGCAGGAACCCGCCGTGGATCCCCGCCGAGATGGTTCCGTCGGCGTGGGTGATGTGCACCGCCCCGGTGGCGAGCGCCGCCATGGTCGGTTCGTGGTCGGCGAGGATGCCGATGTCGCCCTCGGTGGTCCGAGCCGACACCATCTCGGCGTCACCCGACCAGATGACGGCCTCGGGCGTGACGATGTCGACGCGGAACGTCTTCGCCATCAGGCCGCCGCCTCGAGCTCCTTGGCCTTGGCGATGGCCTGTTCCATCCCACCGACCATGTAGAACGCCTGCTCGGGCAGATGATCCAGCTCACCGTCGATGACCGCCTTGAACGAGGCGATCGTCTCCTCCAGCGGCGTGTACACGCCGGCCTGGCCGGTGAACTGCTCGGCGACGAACATCGGCTGGGACAGGAACCGCTGGATGCGCCGCGCCCTGGCGACGATGAGCTTGTCCTCCTCCGAGAGCTCGTCGATACCCAAGATGGCGATGATGTCCTGCAGATCCTTGTACCGCTGGAGGATCTGCTGGACCTGCGTCGCGACCGCGTAGTGCTCGTCGCCGACGATCTGCGGGTCGAGCGCCCGGCTGGTGGAGTCGAGCGGATCGACCGCCGGGTAGATGCCCAGGGCGGTGAGCGGCCGGGACAGCACCGTGGTCGCGTCGAGGTGAGCGAACGCCGTGTGCGGCGCCGGGTCGGTGATGTCGTCGGCCGGGACGTAGATCGCCTGCATCGAGGTGATCGACCGGCCCTTCAACGACGTGATGCGCTCCTGGAGCTGACCCATCTCGCCGGCAAGGGTCGGCTGGTAGCCGACGGCCGACGGCATCCGGCCGAGCAGCGTCGACACCTCGGCACCGGCCTGGGTGAACCGGAAGATGTTGTCGATGAACAACAACACGTCCTGCCGCTGAACGTCGCGGAAGTACTCTGCCATCGTCAACGCGGACAACGCCACCCGGAGGCGCACGCCGGGAGGTTCGTCCATCTGCCCGAAGGTGAGCGCCGCCTTCTCGATGACCCCGGACTCCTGCATCTCCAGGAACAGGTCGTTGCCTTCGCGGGTGCGCTCCCCGACCCCGGCGAACACCGACACCCCACCGTGCTGGGTGGCGACCCGGTTGATCATCTCCTGGATGAGGACGGTCTTACCGACCCCGGCGCCGCCGAACAGGCCGATCTTGCCGCCCTCCAGGTACGGACACAGGAGATCGATGACCTTGATCCCGGTCTCGAAGACCTTCTTCTGCGGTTCGACCTCGTCGAAGGGCGGGGCCTCACGGTGGATGGGCCACCAGTCTCCCTCGAACTTCAGGTCCGGGGCGTCGAGGCACTCCCCCCACACGTTGAAGATGTGGCCGAGGGTCTGGTCACCGACGGGTACCGAGATCGGAGCTCCGGTGTTGGTGACCTCGCTGCCGCGGACGAGCCCGTCGGTGGGAGCCAAGGCGACGGCACGGACGAGGTTGTCGCCGAGCTGCTGGGCGACCTCGCAGATGATGGTCGTCTTCTGCCCGGCGACCTCCAATCGGACCTCGAGGGCGTAGTTGATCTCGGGCAGGCCCTTCGGCGGGAACTCCACGTCCACCACCGGGCCGGCCACCTTCACGATCCGGCCGGAAGGCAGGTTCTCGCTCATCTGGGGCTCCTTGTCGATTCGTTCGTGGTCATCGTCGTCATGTCCTCGTTCAGCCGCGGGCGAGCGCCTCTGCGCCGCCGACGATCTCGGAGATCTCGGTGGTGATCTCGGCCTGCCTCGCCTGGTTCGCCTCTCGAGTCAAGATGCGGGTCAGTTCCTCGGCGTTCTCGGTGGCGGCCTTCATGGCCCTCCGGCGGGCGGCGTGCTCGGAGGCCGACGCCTCCAAGAGGATGCCGAAGGTGGTGCCCTCGAGGTACCGCGGCAGGAGCCGGTCCAAGATCTCCTCGGGTGAAGGCTCGAACGTGTAGCCGACGGGGCCGGTGTCGTCGCCGGAGCCCTCGGGCGGCTCGATCGGGAGCAGAGGCCACCGCTCCGGGGTCTGGGTGAGCGCGGAGACGTAGCGTGTCGTGTAGACCTCCATGACGTCGACGTTGCCGTCCATGTACTCGTTGAGGAGGATGTTGGCGATCCCGCGGCCGTCGGCGTAGGTCGGGGTGTCGGTCACCCCCAGCCACGAATGCTCGATCTGGTACTTCCGGTACCGGAAGTAGGTCAGGGCCTTCTTCCCGACGACGTACAGGCGGATGGCACGTCCGGCCGCGCGGTGCTCCACGAGGGCATGCTCGGCGAGGCGGATCACCGAGCCGTTGTAGCCGCCGGCGAGCCCACGGTCGGACGTCACGACGACCACTCCGACCGTCTCCACCTCGCGGGCCTCGAACAGCGGATGGCTGAGGCTTCCCGAGGCGGCGGCGATGTTGCGGATCACGTCGTTCATCTTGGCGATGTACGGTTTGGACTCGACGACGCGCTGGCGTGCCTTCCCGATACGAGCGGTCGCGATCAGTTCCATGGCGCGGGTGATCTTCATCGTCGACTCGACGCTGCGGATCCGGCGTCGGATCTGACGGAGTTCGGCGGATGCCACGGCTCAGCAGCCTCCCCGGTGCGAGTTACGCTGCACGTCCTCAGACCTCGTCTTCCAGCTCTTGGGACACCACCGCGTCGCCGACGGCGTCGGCGGCCGCGTTCTCGCCGGCGCGCACCGCCACCTCGGCGGTCTCGTCGCCGTGGACCTCCGAGCCCCACGTCTCCCCGAACGCCGCGATCGCTGCTCTCAGCTCATCTTCGGGCAACTCGCCGGTGTCGGCGATCTGGGACAGCAGACCGCCGTAGCGGGCCCGCATGAACTCGCGCAGCTTCTTCTCGAAGGTCTGGACCTGGTCGACGGGGACGTCGTCCATGTATCCCTCGGTGACGGCGAAGATCACGACCACCTGATCCTCGATCGGCAAGGGGTCGTACTGTCCCTGCTTGAGGACCTCGACCACGCGACGGCCGCGCTCGAGCTGGGCGAGGGAGGTCGCGTCGAGCTCGGAACCGAACTCGGCGAAGGCCTCCAGCTCCCGGAACTGGGCCAGGTTGAGACGCAAGGGCCCGGCGATCTTCTTCATCGCCTTGATCTGGGCGGCGCCACCGACCCGCGACACCGAGATGCCGGCGTTGATGGCCGGCCGGATACCGGAGAAGAACAGGTCGGTCTCGAGGAAGATCTGCCCATCGGTGATCGAGATGACGTTGGTCGGGATGTACGCGGAGACGTCGTTGGCTTTCGTCTCGATGATCGGCAGGCCCGTCAACGATCCTCCGCCGAGCTCGTCGGACAGCTTGGCGCAGCGTTCGAGCAGGCGGCTGTGCAGGTAGAACACGTCGCCGGGGTACGCCTCACGCCCAGGAGGGCGCCTCAGGAGCAACGAGATCTCCCGATAGGCGACGGCCTGCTTGGACAGGTCGTCGAAGATGATCAACGCGTGCTGACCGTGGTACATCCAGTACTGGCCGATGGCCGACCCGGCGTACGGGGCGTACATCTGGAGGGCCGAGGCGTCCGACGCCGAGGCGTTGACGACCACGGTGTAGTCCATCGCACCGACGCTCTCGAGCACGTCGACGACCTCGGCGACGGTCGAGTTCTTCTGCCCGATCGCCACGTAGATGCACTTCACGTCCTGGCCACGCTGGTTGATGATCGTGTCCACCGCGATGGCGGTCTTGCCGGTCTGGCGGTCGCCGATGATGAGCTGACGCTGCCCGCGACCGATCGGCGTCATCGAGTCGATGGCCTTGAGGCCCGTCTGGAGCGGCTCCTTCACCGGTTGACGCTGCACGACCGACGGCGCCTGGGTCTCGAGGAGCCGACGTTCGGTGGCGTTGATGGGGCCCTTGCCGTCGAGCGGGTTGCCGAGCGGGTCGACGACGCGCCCCAAGAGGGCGTCACCGACGGGAACCGACAGGACCCGTCCGGTGGAGCGGACCTCGTCGCCTTCCTCGATATGGGAGGCGTCGCCCATGATGACGGCGCCGATCGTGTCGGGGTCGAGGTTCAGGGCGACACCGATCAACCCGCCGGGGAACTCCAGCAGCTCGGACGCCATCGCGTTCGGCAGCCCAGAGACCCTGGCGACACCGTCACCGACGGATTCGACGTAACCGATGGTCTCCGCCTCGACGGACGGCGACCACCCTTCCAGGTTGGCCCGGAGCGCCGCAGCGATGTCCCCGGGGTCGAGTGTGATTTCAGGCATGGTGCGTCATCCCCACTGCTCTCGCAGTTCGTCGAGTTGGCTCTTGACCGACCCGTCGAACACGGTATCTCCGATCTTGGTGACGATGCCGCCGACGAGCGACGGATCGACGATCACTTTGACTTCCACCTTCCGTCCGGTCGCGCGACCGAGCGCCGCCGAGAGGCGCTCGACCTGCTCCGCGGTGAGGTCCACCGCGGATCGCACTTCGGCGACCACGGCTTCCTCGGACTGTGCGACCAGTTCTGCGAGGCGGCTCCCCACCTCGACGAGGTGCTTGGCCTGGCCTGAGGACACGACGAGCCCGAGCCCGGCGAACACGGGCAGTGACGCTCGCCGGCCGAGGAGTTCGGCGAGGATCGCGGTCTTCCGTTCGACAGGAACCCGCGGATCGGTGAGCGTCTGACGGAGCTCGGCGTTGGCATCGATGCCGTTGGCGGCCTGGTAGAACTCGTCGACGAGCGCCTCGACATCGTCGTGAGCGCGGAACACCTCCAGCAGCCCTCGGGCGTACCCGTCGACGATCGTCGCCGATGTGGTCGCAGTGTCCATGCGCTACTGCACCCCGCCCAGGTCCTCGATGTACCGGTCGACCAAGGCCCGCTGCCGCTCGACGTCGAGGCTCTCCGCGACGAGCTTGCCGGCGATCTGGATGGCGAGGTCGGCCACCTGACCCTTCAGCTCGGCGGCGACCCGCTCCCGTTCGGCGGCGATCTCCTCCCGAGCCCTGGATCTGATGGCTTCGGCTTCGGCTTCGGCCCGGGCGACGATGTCCGCTTTGACGGCGTCGGCCGATTCGCGTGCTTCGTCGATGATCCGCGCAGCCTCCTCACGAGCACCTGCGAGCTGACTCCGGTAGTCCTCGAGCAGCGACTCGGCCTCGTGTTTGGCAGCCTCGGCGGCTTCCAACTCGGCCTTGATCGCCCCAGACCGCGCGTCGAGCGTCTGGTTGAGGGCCGGGATGACCCACTTCCAGGCGAAGAAGAACACGATCGCGAAGGCGATGAGCCCGGCGAACAGCTCTTCGGGAGCGGGAAGCAGCAGGCCGGCGCCACCGGTGGCCTCTTCTGAGATGGGCACCGGCTCGGCGGTGGCCAGCAGTGTCGCTGCCAGTGCGAACAGGTAGGGCATCGCGATCCCCTAGGCCAGGAAGAAGAGGACGAAGCCGATCAGCGCCAACGCCTCGGTGAAGGCGATACCGAGGAACATCGTCGTGCGGACCATGCCGGCAGCCTCGGGCTGACGGGCCATGGCTTGTACGGCGTTACCGGCGATGATGCCGATGCCGACACCCGGGCCGATGGCGGCGAGGCCGTAACCGATGAGAGCGATCGCTCCCTTGAGTGCTTCCATTGCTTCCCTTTCCTTCCTGTCGAACGGGATCTGTCTTGTCGAACTCAGTGCGCCGGGTTGATCGACGTCTCGATGTAGACGGCGGACAGCAGCGTGAAGATGTAGGCCTGCAGCAAGATGACGACGATCTCGAAGAGGAAGATGGCGAGGCCGAGGAGCCACCAGGCGAACCCGAACAACCCCTTCGTGATGCCGATCTCTCCGATGGTGACGATCGAGACGAAGGCCGTCGTCAGCAGCAGGGTCAACATGACGTGACCGGCCACCATGTTGGCGAAGAGCCGGACCGCCAGCGAGAACGGACGAACGAGGAACGTCGAGACGAACTCGATGACCCCGACGAGCGGCTTGAGGGCGGTCGGGACCCCGGGGGGCCAGATGATGTCGGCCACGTAGCGGAACCCCTGGCGCTTGAAGCCGGCGGCGATGAAGATCATCCATGTCAACGCGGCCAGCGAGGCCGGGAGCGCCATCCGTGAGGTGATGGGGAAGTTCACGAACGGGGTGATCTCGAACATGTTGGCGATGAGGATGAACATGAAGAGCGACAGCAGGTACGGGAAGTACTTGACCCCGTCCGGCCCGATGATGCCGATGGCGACCTCGTCCTTGACGAAACCGACCAGGCCCTCGATGGCGGTCTGGAACCGTCCGGGGACGGCGCGCTTGCGACGAAGGCCGAAGTACATGAGGGCGACGGCGATGAGGCCGGCGAGGATGATGAGGACGAACGTCCTGGTGATCGGGAAGCCGGCGATCTCGATGATCGGGATTCGGTACTCGAACAGTTCCTTGACGTCTGCGGGGGCGCAGACGGTCTGTTGGGTGAGATCGCACTCACTGGTTGCCAGGATCAGTTGCTCCACTCGAGTTCCCTTTCCGCGCCGTTGACGACGGCCACTGCCTCGAGGGACAGCAGCACGAGATAGCTCACGACCGCCGAGATGCCCATGGATGCCCGATCGACGCCGGTGGTGTTGGCGACCACCAGCATGGTGAGGGTGATGAGCCCCAACCGGATCAGGAACCCGAACAAGGCGGCGGCATGATACAGGCTCAGCGAGATGCGTGCGGCCACCGACAACAGGTACCCGCCGAGGAGGAAGTTGCCCATGACGATGACGACGCCGACTGCCGCCGAAGCCGCGCCGACGGGACCGGCGAGGAGCCAGGCGACCACGACGACGACCGGCCCGACGAGGACGCCCCGCTTGGCGATGTTGCGTCCGATGATGGCCTCGATGGGCCGAACGTCGGGGGCCGGTCGGTAGGCGGTGAGATCGTCGGGGAGATCGCGGTCAGGCATCGTATCTCGGCCGTTGTCTGGCTTGTTCTTCGAGATCCTCGGACTGTCGCCACATCCGCCAGAACCCGACGCCGATCCCGGCGATCGCCCACAGCAGGGTCATGACCGGCCGGGTGCCGAAGAGCCCGTCGAGGACGAACCCGATGAGGAGGCCGGCGACGATCGACGAGATGAAGTCGGCGCCTTCCGAGAACCCCCCGGTGATCTTGTCCTTGGGCGGCACGATGGTCGGTTTCGCGCTCGGCATCTCGTCGTTCCTGTCGGGGTCGAGTCGCTCGTTCATGGGCGGTGCCGCGGTAGCCATGTGAACCGCTTCACGAGAGGCGGCCGGGACGATAGTTGCACCCCGGATGCAGGCAAAATCCCCATCCGGGTGCAGGCTACCCGTTCGCCGGAAGGTACCCGAATCAGGTGGCCGATCAGTTCTCGCGGAGCGAGTACTCCAGCATCATGTCGGGGACCCGCGGCAGTTCCTGGCGGTTCCCTGCGCCACCGATCTGGTAGCAGGTGTAGGCGAACAGCCACGGGTCCGTGGCACTGCAGCGGATCGAGTTCGCGGTGGGGTTCAACGCGAACTCGAGCCGGAACCCAGGCTCGACGTACTGCCGGACGGCGTTCCATGCCGACGCCGCCAGCCGGCGAGTGGCGTACGGGTCGGTGAAGTACTCGCCGGTGCCCAGCGCGTGGTCGGCGTCGAACGAGAACGCCCCGCGCCAGCTCGCCATCCCCAGGGTCCGTCGGGTGCCGTTGTTGCGTTCGACGTTTCTGAGGGCGACGTCGTTGCAGGCGAAATCGACGCAGTGGGACATCGGGTTGCGGATGTCGAATCGATGATCGAAGTCGATCATGCCCAGGTTGACGACCGCCGGCGTCTCATCACGGCTGGCCCAGCGCTCGTAGTTGTTGGACGCGGGTCCGACGTTGAGCGACCTCGTTCGGTAGTCCCCCACCTGGTCGGAGAGTGCAGGCATCGAATAGCCGCACCCCGACGGGTTGAGCAGCACGTCGCCACCGTCGGAGGTGGCGAACGCTGCGCCGTAGTCGTTCTTGAACGAGGCGCTGAACTTCTCGTTCCCGGCGAGGTCGTAGACGGCGACGATGAGCGTGTGGAACCTGGCGCAGACGCGCCGGTCGTGGGCAGAGTTGGAATGGATGACGAACCGGACCCAGAAGTTGCCGGTCATGTCCTTGAAGATGAACTCCTTGAACCCGGCGTCGGGTTCGAGTTGGGGAACCCGGGCGGCGGTGTACTGGTACGGGATCTTGGGCGAACCGGGGATGAGGTCCGGGTTCGAGCCGTGTTCGTGACCGAAGGAGCACCAGTACACCGGGTCGATCTGGGGATGCCAGGTGCCGTACCGACGTCCATCGGGGCCCGTGGTCGTGTACAGATCGTGGACCCAGGGAGGGCAGGTCGCGTTCGGGCGGGCCTCGTAGCCGTTCGGCGTCGGCGGCGCCGGCGATGGGCGGCCGTTCTCCTCGGCGAGGAGGACGAGGTACATGCGCCGCCAGTCGCCCGAGACCTCGACGGTTCCCAGGCTCACGTCGCCGGCCGGATAGGCCTTCTCGTAGACGGTTCGGATGTCGCCATCGATGATGACGGTGCCGCCGACGTCCCATCCCGACAGCCATGCCGCCGGGGGCTCGTCGTCCCTCCAGACGACGGCGACCCGGGCGGGTCGGTTCACGGTGAAATGCATCCAGTCGTCACGCGGCCCGTAGTTGAGGAACTCCCATCGGGTGGACGGCGACAGTACGTCCCATCCTCCGTAGCGCCCGGGACTGTCGACGATGGCGGTGCGGTCGGGATCGGGTTCGATGTCGAGTCCCTTGCGGAAGCTCCGCGGCCAGTACTTCATGTCGCGGACCTCGATCTCGACACCCTCGGCCGTGTCGCGTTCGACGTGGTAGCGGGCGACCAACGTGCGGTCGGCGGCCGCGAGGGCGAATCCGCTCGGTGCGCGCCATCGGCCGGCGATCGGCAGCCATCCCTCGTTGCCGACCTGGAAGGACTCGTCGGCCCCACCCGACGAGTTCTCGTTCCTGAGGTAGAAGGTGCCGTTGGAGGGCCGGAAGACGCCGGGAGTGTCGATGCCGTCGCCGTCCCAGTCGCCTGCCACGTAGCGGTCCGCCGGATCGCCGAAGATCATGAGGACGTCGGCGGGTCCCGAGGTGTGCTCGTTCTTGAGGAACACCTCGCCGGTCGATGGTCGATGGAGACCGATCGTGTCGATGCCGTCGCCGTCGAAGTCGCCGACGAACGGCACGTCGGAAGGGTTACCGAAGACGTAGCTGTAGTCGGCTGGGCCGAGGGAACCGCCGTTGGGTCCGAGATGGTTGGAGATGTAGATCCGCTGCTCGGACGGGCGGTAGATGGAGACGGTGTCGATGCCGTCGCCGTCGAAGTCGCCGACGAGGGGCACGTCGGAGGGGTTCCCGAAGAAGTAGGTGATGTCGGCGACGCCTTGGATGTTGGTGTTGGTCAGATAGACGAATCCGTCGCTTCGGCGGAACAAGCCGGGCGTGTCCTCGCCGTTGCCGTCCCAGTCGCCCAGGAAGGGCGTGTCGGCCGGGTTCCCGAAGAAGAACGGCACGTTGTCACCCAGCTTCCATTGGCCTTGCTGGGGGTTGAACAGGCCGGGTTCGTCGGGTTCGGCGGCCAACGCCGCGGTACCCATGACGAGCGAGGTGATGAGGGCGGCACCCACCACGAACATGCGTCTCGAAGGTCTCACCGGTCGTCCTTCCTTCGGAACGCTCATCGTATGGCAGGGCGCCGACGGCGTCGAGAACCAGATCGGTGACTATCCGCCGTTCCGCCCTACGGAACGGCGGGCCCCAACCCAGGGTTCACCACAACCTCCAGGGGTGTCCCCAACCCAGGGTTCACCACAACCTCCAGGGGTGTCCCCAACCCAGGGTTCGCCACGACCTCCAGGGGTGTCCCCAACCCAGGGTTCGGGGAGATCAGGGACCGACGTAGCCGGGGAAGTCGCTGGGGTACGGAGGGAACGCGTCGAGGATCTCGTCGATCGTCTCGCGGAACTGCCCCAGTGCCTCGGGATCGGTGCGCTTTCGGAGGATCTCGACGATGAGGTTGCCGATCATCATCATCTGCTCCTGGCGCATCCCGGCGGTGGTCACCGCCGGGGTCCCGATCCGGATCCCCGAGGTGATGAAGGGTGAACGGGGATCGAAGGGGATCGCGTTGCGGTTCAGGGTGATCCCCATCTCGTCGAGCAGCGTCGCAGCTTCCTTCCCGGTGAGGTCCTTGTCGAAGCCGCGCAGATCGGCGAGGAACATGTGGTTCTCCGTCCCACCGGACACGACCCGGATGCCCCCCTCCGCGACGGTGTCGGCGAGGACCTTGGCGTTCCGCACCACCTGGGTGGCGTAGGTGGCGAACTCCGGCTCTCCCGCCAGTTTGAAGGCCAGGGCCTTGGCCGCGATCTGATGGTTGATCGGGCCACCTTGGGTGAACGGGAACACCGCCTTGTCGATCGCCTTGGCATGCTGGGCCTTCGCCAAGATGAGACCCCCGCGGGGGCCCCGAAGCGCCTTGTGGGTCGTGGCGGTGACGACATCGGCGTAGGGCACCGGGTTCGGATGGGCGCCTCCGGCGATCAGGCCGATGATGTGCGCCGCGTCGACCAGATAGATCGCGCCGACCTCGTCGGCGATGTCGCGGAAGGCCGCGAAGTCGGGGATCTGCGAGTAGGCCGAGTACCCCACCACGATCATCTTCGGACGGTGGGTCGCCGCCAGCTTGCGAACCTCCTCCATGTCGATCCGCTCGGTGTCGGGATCGACCCCGTAGGAGACGAAGTCGAACAGCCTCCCCGAGAAGGACACGGGCGAACCGTGGGTGAGGTGACCGCCTTGGTCGAGGCGCATCCCCAGGATCGTGTCGCCAGGTTCCAGGAACGAGAAGTACGCGGCCATGTTGGCCTGCGACCCCGAGTGGGGTTGGACGTTGGCATGTTCGGCGCCGAACAGCGACTTCGCTCGATCGATGGCGAGGGACTCGATCTCGTCGACCACCGCGCATCCCTCGTAGTACCGGCGGCCCGGATAGCCCTCCGAGTACTTGTTGGCCAGAACGGATCCGGCGGCCTGCATCATGGCACGGGAGACGAAGTTCTCCGACGCGATGAGCTGGACGTGGCGTCGCTGACGGGTCACGTCCTGTTCGATCAATCCGGCGAGGGTGGGGTCCACCTGCCCGAGCGGCGTCATGTCGGTCATCGCATCCTCCTCGAAGCGCGCCCGGCAGCGTAGCGGCTCGGGCGACCCGACAGCTCGGCGCTCAACCCGCCGCGGCGGAACGATCCGTCATGACGTCGGCGAAGCCGATAGCCGGTAGCGGCACGATGGGCGCCAGCAGCGCCCAGATCGTCGCGTCCACCACTGCGACGCCGAGCAGGACCACGGCGACGAACGCCAACGCCACGAGGCGAGTCGCCATGCGCGCCGGTTCGCCGACGGGAGGGATGGCCAGCAAGCCAGGCACGCCGAGCAAGGCGATCGGCATCAGGAACGCCACGGCGGCGTTGCCGGTGATGGTCCACAGCAGGAACAGGAACGCCCCACCGCCGAGCCCCAAGGAAGCCGCACGAACGCCGACCGCCAGCGGTTCGGGCGCCCCGCAGAGCCCGGCGAGGGCGAGCACCGCCCCGATCACTCCGAGGCCACCAACGAACAACGCGCCCCCCGGAGCAGCCGGGACCACCGCCACGGCGAACCAGAACGTCACCGAGCCGATGAGGGTCGCCACGGCGATCCCGAGCCACGACCCTCGAGGCACGTCAGGGACGAACGGGGCCGGAACGAAGGACCCGCTCGGTCGGCTCGGTGACGTCGACGACGGTCGATGCCTCACCGCCGGGCGCCTCGCCCGGGAGGTACACGGCGACGGCGTCGCCGAAGACCTCGCGTGCCTCCTCGACCGACGCGGCGACGGCCTGTCCCGAGACATTGGCGCTGGTGACCGCCAGCGGACCGGTCCGACCCAACAGCTCGAGGGCGACACGGTGACGGGGGCAACGAAGTCCGACCGTGCGGCGTTCGCGATGGCCGATCCAGTCGGGGATCGACGGCAGTTTCGGGACCACGATGGTCAGTCCGCCGGGCCAGTGCGCCTCGGCGAGCTCGAGCGCCCGGTCCTCGAACACGCCGATCTGCTGGGCCTGGTCGAGATCGGCGACGAGGACGGCCAGCGGCTTGACGCCGGGGCGGCCCTTCAACTCGAACAACGTGGCCAGGGCATCCGGATCGAACGGGTCGGCAGCGAGACCGTAGAGGGTGTCGGTGGGGAGACCGACGATCGCTCCCGCGCGGATCGCCTCCACCGCGGCTTCGATGGCGGGTTCGTCGCTCACGACCTCGAATCTACCCGCCCTGCGGGCGTGTGTCTCCACACCACGAACCGTGGCCGCCCGGCGAGGTCGTCCCGCACCTCGGCCTCGCCGTCACCGAACGCCGCTGCTGCCGCCGCCGCTTGCGTCTCGCCGATCTCGCAGATCACGATCCCGCCCGGCCGGAGCCATCTCGGAGCCTCGGCGCCGATCCGACGGATGATCTCCGTGCCATCGTCTCCTGCGATCAGCGCCATCGCCGGCTCGTGCTCGCGGACCTCCGCCGGGAGTCCCGCGAACTCCGACGTGGCGACGTACGGGGGGTTGGCCACCAGCAGGTCCACCGCCCCGCGGATCTCGGACGGCAAGGGCGCGAAGAGATCCCCGACGTGCACCGCGACGACGGCGTCGTTGGCGGCGGCGTTGACCGAAGCGACGTCGGCCGCATCCGCGGACAGCTCCGTGGCGTGCACCGTCGCCCGAGGGAACGCGCGGGCGAGCGCGATCGCCAATGCCCCACTCCCGGTGCACAGATCGACGATCAGCTCGGGAGAGCGATCGGCGAGCAGGGCAACGGCCAGCTCGAAGAGCTGTTCGGTTTCGGGTCGCGGCACGAGGACCCGAGGGTCGACCGACAGCACGACCTCACCGAAGGGAACCGAGCCTTCGATGTACTGGAGGGGTTCGCCGGTCCGGCGGCGTCGGACCGCAGCAGCGAACCGCGCCCGCTGCTCGTCACTGAGGTCGACCCCGACGATCACCTCGGTCCGGGATCGACCCGTCGCGCTCATCATCAGACGCTCGACCTCGTGTCTGGGCAGATCACCGACGGACCCGATCAACTCGACGCTCGACGTCATCGTGCGACGAGACGTCGCGCCGCTTCGTCGGCCATCAACGCCTCGTGGATCTCGTCGAGGTCCCCGTCGAGGATCTGGGCCAGGTTGTGCACGGTCAGCCCGATCCGATGATCCGTCACCCGGTTCTCCTTGAAGTTGTAGGTGCGGATCTTCTCCGCCCGCTCACCTGTACCCACCTGGGATCGTCGGGCCGATGCGCGCTCGCCGAGCTGTTGGTCGAGCTGGCGTTGGTAGAGCCTGGCTCGCAGGACGCGCATCGCCTTGAGCTTGTTCTGGAGTTGGGACTTCTCGTCCTGGCACGACACGACGAGCCCGCTCGGCTTGTGGGTGATGCGCACCGCCGAGTCGGTCGTGTTGACGGACTGGCCTCCGGGCCCGGTGGATCGGAACGTCTCGATCTCGAGATCGTTGTCGCTGATCTCGACCTCCACCGCCTCTGCCTCCGGGAGCACGGCGACGGTGGCGATCGAGGTGTGGATCCGACCTTGCGACTCGGTCTTGGGGACCCGCTGGACCCGATGCGGACCCGCCTCGTACTTGAACCGGGAATAGGCCCCCTTGCCCTTGACGGCGAAGACCACTTCCTTGACGCCGCCGGTACCGAGCTCGGAGACCTCGATCGGCTCGACCGTCCAGCCGTGCCGTTCGGCGAAACGCTGGTACATGCGGTACAGGTCCGCCGCCCACAACGCCGCTTCGTCACCGCCGGCGGCCGCCCGGATCTCGACGATCACGTCCTTGTCGTCGTTGGGGTCCTTCGGGACGAGCTGGGCCCGCAGGCGTCGTTCCAGGCTCTCGAGCTCGGCCCGCTTGTCCTCGGCGACCTGTTCGAGGTAGGCCACCATCTCGGCGTCGGTCTCGGTCTCGGCCAGCTCGGCGGCTTCGGCAGCCTCCCGCTCGGCGTCGAGGAAGGCCCGATACGTCTCGACGATGGGTTTCAGCTCGGCGTGGCGAGCCGCGACGGGCCGGTAACGGCTCTGATCGGCCAGGACCGCCGGGTCGGCGAGTCGCGCAAGCACCTCCTCGTGCTCCTTCTCGAGCTGCACGAGCCGTTCCCTGAGCCGCTCATCCATCGCTCATCTCCGCCGCCAACGCCCCCGGCGCCACCGGTCCGCGTTCGATGACCTCGACCTTGGCTTCGGGATCGAGTGCGGCCAGCAAGGAGGCCACGGCGACCTCCACCTGGTCGTCGGACGGTTCCTTGGTCGTGATGGCCTGGATCCAGATCCCGGGCCGAGACGCCCATGCGAGCCAACGATGGCCGGCCGCGGCGCGCAGGACCTCGTAGGAGATGCCTGCGATCACCGGGATGAGCACGATGCGGGCGCCGACCTGCCAGACGAAGGGCAACGGGGCGAGGCTGAGGAACACGACGAACGCCACCATCGCCACGATGATGATGAACGACGTCCCGCAACGGGGATGGCGAGGGCTGTAGGCCTGGATGAAGCCGATGTCGAGCGGATCGCCGTTCTCGTACGCATGGATGGTCTTGTGCTCCGCGCCGTGGTACTCGAAGACCCGAGCGATCTCGTCGGACCGGCCGATGAGCCAGATGTAGGCCACGACGAGGCCGATCCGGATCGCCCCATCGATGAGGACGAACGCGAACCCCGAGTCGCCCACGAACCGCTTCAGGAAGTTCGCCGCGAAGGCGGGAGCGAGGACGAAGATCCCGACCGCGAGGGCGACCGCCAGGATCATCGTCCAGGCGATCTGGGTCTTGGTGATCTCCTCGTCCTCTTCGCCGGCGCGCTCGGCGGACCACGACAGCGCGCGGAACCCCAAGGTGAGGGATTCGCCGAGCACCATGATCCCTCGCAGGAACGGGATCCGGGCCAGCACCGATCGGCTCGACAGGGCCGGAAGCTCGTCGCAGGTGGCTTCGATGATCCCGTCGGGGCGGCGCACCGCGACGGCCCATGCCGTCGGGGCTCGCATCATGACGCCCTCGATGACGGCCTGACCGCCCACGCTGGGGGCGGGCGGACGGCTCACATCAGCTCTCCGACGTCGTCTGTTTGGACGTCTGACCGTACCGGCGCCGGAAGCGCTCGACGCGACCGCCGGAGTCCACCAGCTTCTGCTTTCCGGTGAAGAACGGATGGCATTCGTTGCACAGCTCCACGTGGAGCTCGGGCACGGTGGCGCGGGTGGTGAAGGTGTTGCCGCACGAGCACGTCACGGTGCTCTCGACGTAGTCCGGATGGATGCCGGCTTTCACGATGCGTTCTCCTGTTCGTGGTCCTGGAACTGTAGCGAGGTCACTGACCGCTCTTGGCGACGGTCTCGAGGAACTCGGCGTTCGACTTGGTCGTCTTGAGGCGGTCGATCAGCAGCTCCAGCGCGGCGCCGGGCTCGAGGGCCAGCAGGACTCGGCGGAGCTTCCACACCTCGGCCAGCTCCCTCCGATCGAACAGCAGCTCCTCTCGCCGTGTTCCCGACGCCTCGATGTCGATCGCCGGGTAGATGCGCTTGTCGGCGAGCTTCCGGTCGAGTCGGAGCTCCATGTTGCCCGTGCCCTTGAACTCCTCGAAGATCACCTCGTCCATCCGCGAGCCGGTCTCGACCAACGCGGTTCCGAGGATCGTGAGACTGCCGCCTTCCTCGATGTTGCGGGCGGCCCCGAAGAAGCGCTTGGGCGGGTACAGGGCGGTCGAGTCGACGCCACCCGACAGGATCCGACCCGACGCCGGCGTCGCCAGGTTGTGGGCGCGAGCCAACCGGGTGATCGAGTCGAGCAGGATGACCACGTCGGTGCCCATCTCGACGAGGCGCTTGGCCCGCTCGATGGCCAGCTCCGACACCTGGGTGTGTTCCTCGGCGGGACGATCGAAGGTCGAGTAGATGACCTCGCCGCGGACCGACCGCTGCATGTCGGTGACCTCTTCGGGTCGTTCGTCGACGAGGACGACCATCAGGTAGACCTCGGGATTGTTCGTCGTGATCGAGTTGGCGAGCTCCTTGAGCACGGTCGTCTTGCCGGCCTTGGGCGGTGAGACGATGAGGCCACGCTGTCCCTTCCCGATGGGAGCGATCAGGTCCACGATCCGGGCGATCATCGCGTCGGGCTTGTCCTCCATCTCGAGGCGAAGGCGCACGTCGGGGAACAGTGGCGTCAGGTCGGAGAACCGGGGACGATCCTTGGCCTGCTCGGGATCCATCCCATTGACGGTGACGGCACGCACGAGCGCGGGGAACTTCTCTTGTGCCCGGGCCGGACGGACCGGTCCCTCGACGACGTCGCCCTTGCGGAGCCTCGCTTTCCGGATGACGTTCGCGGCGACGTAGGCGTCCTTGTCCCCCGGCAGGTACCCGCTGGTCCTGATGAAGCCGTATCCCTCCGGCAGGATGTCGAGGATCCCCTTGCGGACCTCGAGCTCGGATTCGTCGATGGGCTCCTGGCTGCGGTTCCGGTTTCGGTTACGCCGGCTCCGGCGTCGGCCTTGACCCTGGCCCTGGCTGTCGTCGCGACGGGGACGGCCACCGTCGCCGTTGGTGTCGACGGACTCCGCCTTCGGCGCCTCGGTGGGCGCTTCGGGGACCATGGAGGCCTCGAACTTGTCGGATTCGAGGATCGCGGCGATCAGCTTCGACTTCTGAAGCCCTTCCGGATCGACGTCGACGTTGCCCGCCATCTCGCGGAGGGCGTCGAGGCCCAGTTCCTGCAGCCTGGCTCTGGTGGTACTCATCTCGGCTTTCGACCCTTTCCAGGTGGAGCCTGTGGACGGGCCTGGACGGCCCCTTCGAACGTGGCGACGACGGGAGGGAACGCCTCTCGGACGCCGGGATCCTCCGACCCGGGGCACGGGGACGTGCCGCAGCGGGAGGAGGGGATGACCAGAGTGTACATCGGTCGGTCCCCTAATCAAGTGAAGCCCTTCGCGACCGCCACGGGCGGGCCTTCACCAGCCGAGGAGCTCCACCACCGCGTCGAGCCGAGGAGGCACCGGTTCGGGCAGGCTCGCCGACCCGGCGGCCGTCTCGGGATCCTTCAGTCCATGGCCGGTGAGCGTACAGACGACGGGACCGCCGGGAAGCTCGTCGGCGTACTTCATGACGCCGGCCACCGAGGCGGCGGACGCCGGCTCGCAGAAGACCCCCTCTCGGGTGGCGAGGAACCGGTAGGCGGCGAGGATCTCGTCGTCGGTGACCGCTTCGATCCGCCCACCGGACTCGTCGCGGGCAGCGACTGCCCCGTCCCAGCTCGCCGGGTTGCCGATCCGGATGGCGGTGGCGATCGTCTCTGGGTGTTCGACGATCTCGCCGGATACCAGCGGCGCCGCGCCGGCGGCTTGGAACCCCCACATGCGGGGAGCGGCATCGACGGTTCGGTAGCCACGCCAGTACGCGGTGATGTTCCCGGCGTTGCCGACCGGCAAGGCATGGACGGCCGGGGCTCCGAGGGTGTCGACGATCTCCCAGGCGGCGGTCTGTTGACCGGCGATCCGATACGGGTTGATCGAGTTGACCAGGGTCACGTCGTGGACGGCCGTGAGCTCGAGTACCAGCCCGAGGGCGTCGTCGAAGTTCCCGTCGACTGGCACGATCGCCGCACCGTGGGCGATGGCCTGAGCCAGCTTGCCGCGAGCGATCTTCCCCGCCGGGAGGATCACGATGGCGGAGATCCCCGCCTTGGCCGCGTACGCGGCGGCCGAGGCGGAGGTGTTGCCCGTCGATGCGCAGGCGACGGCCTTGGCTCCGTCCTCGACCGCCTTGGAGACAGCCAGGGTCATGCCGCGGTCCTTGAACGACCCGGTCGGGTTCGTTCCGTCGAACTTCAGGTAGACGTCGGTTCCGACCATCTCGGCGACCGCCGGTGCGGGCAGGAGGGGCGTGCCGCCTTCGAGCAGGGTGACCACCGGGGTCTCGGCGGTGACCGGCAGCCGATCCCGGTACTCCTCGATCACGCCTCTCCAGCTCATGGTTCGTCGCTCTCGACCCGGATGACCGCCGCCACTCGCTCGACCGACGCGAGCCTGCCGACGGCCTCGACGGCGGCTCGCTGCGCGGCTTCGACGGCTCGGTGGGTGATGATCAGCAACGTCGCCTCATCTCCTCTGCCCTCCTGCCACACCGACTTGATCGACACCCCGGCGTCGCCGAAGACGCCGGCGACTCGAGCGAGCACGCCTGGTCGGTCCTCGACCTCGAGCCTGACGTACCACTTGGTCGCCACGGTGGAGAAGTCGACGAGGTCACCCGGCGAGAACCGGATGCGCGGCGCGACCTGGGCGTGAGCGAGGTGCTCGCGGGCGGCGTCGATGACGTCCCCGAGGACGGCGGTCGCGGTCGGTTCGCCGCCGGCGCCCGGCCCGGCGAAGAGGAGCTCGTCGATCGATGGGCCGGTGATGAAGATGGCGTTCGTCGCTCCCCGGATCGATGCGAGGGGATGGTCGCTGGGGATCATGGCCGGATGCACCCGTGCCGTGACCCCGGTCTCGAACCGCTCCGCGATGGCGAGCAGCTTGATGACGTAGCCGAACTCCGCCGCGAAGGCCATGTCGGCGGCAGTGACGTCGACGATGCCCTCACGATGGACGTCGTCGACCCCGACCCAGGTGCCGAACGCCAGGGACGCCAGGATCGCGGCCTTGGCCGCGGCGTCGTCGCCTTCGACGTCGGCGGTCGGGTCGGCCTCTGCGTAACCGAGAGCCTGCGCTTGCGCGAGCGCCTCCGCGAACCGGGTCCCTTCCTCGGCCATCCGGGTGAGGATGAAGTTGGTCGTGCCGTTGACGATCCCTTTGACGGATGCGATCTGTTCACCGGCGAGGGTCTCCGAGAGGGGACGGATGATGGGGATCCCGCCGCCCACCGCGGCCTCGAACAACAGCGGCACTCCGGAGCGTTCGGCGGCCGCGATCAGCTCCGGTCCGCGGGCGGCGATGAGCTCCTTGTTGGCGGTGACGACCGGTTTGCCGGCGTCGACGGCGGCCAGAACCAGGTCGCCCGCCGGATCGCGGCCGCCCATCAGTTCCACGACCAGGTCGACGGCGTCGTCGCGGACGACCGTCCACGGATCGGCGACGATCCGGTCGGGAGGCAACTCGAAGGGCCGCGCCTTGCCAGGCTCGCGCACCGCGATCCGCCGGACCTCGAGATCCAGACCGGTCTTGGCCGAGATGGCGTCGCGATCGCCGACGAGGCGACGGATGAGTGTCCCGCCGACGGTGCCCGCCCCGAGGATGCCGATCCCGATCGTGTTCATGGTGACCGGACCATAGACGGTCCCGCCGGTAGTCTCGGCTCAGGAGGCGCCCGTCCCGTGCCGATGGAACCTCCGACCCCGATCGAGGATCCAGTCCGTGCGAACGCCCGTCACGACCGATGCCGCGACCCCGAGCCGGCACGACCAGCTCCTGGCAACGGTCCGCCGCTGGGTGGTGGCGATCAGCCTCCTCCTGGTCCCCGGCCTCACCCAACCGTTCGTGGATTCACCGCGGCTGGCCTTCCTGTTCGTCGTCGAGTTCCTGTTGTTGATGATGCTCCCTCTGTCGCTGAGGGAGCTGCCCACGATCCTCCGCAGCGATCGCCGGCTCCCGGTCCTCACGGCGATGACGCTCTCGGTCGCCATGGTCGTGGCCGTCGTCTTCCATCCCTCGCCTGCGGGGTTCACCATGACGCTGTTCGCGGCGATGGGGGTCGGTCTGACGACCGCGATCGCCACGATGGACCGCTCCGAGGTGGGGTCGTTCGTGGCGGTTCCGCTGCTGGTCGCCGCGTCGTTCGAGGCGGGCGTCATGGCCGTCCAGTGGCTCACCGGCCGGCCGTTCGTCCTCGATTGGGTGTTCCCCGGCGCCGAGATCCCTCCGATCGACGGGTTCCCCCGTCCGCCGGGCACGCTGATGCACGTCTACCAGGCGGCGATCCTCGGGCTCGTCGCTCTCGCCGCCGTGTTCGCGGCCCGCGGCCGAGGCCCGTCCCGCCTCTGGCTCGTGGGGATCGCCGGCGCGTCGGCGGCGGTCGGCCTGACGAACTCGCGATCGGGCCTGCTGGCGATCGTGGCGATCGTGGCGACGCTCGCCTTCGGGTTCCTCCGCCGGCGGAGCCCGACCTTCCGGAACGTGGCGGCGGCCGTCGTGGTCGGGTTCCTGGTGTCCGTGCTCGTCGCCGGGTCGGGGTGGTTGGCGCGACTCGAGGACTCGACGACGACGGACCTCGACGAACTGTCCTTGGGAAGGGTGACGCTGGTCGAACAGTCGCTGCGGACGATCCGGACGTCGCCGTGGGTCGGCGTCGGCCCGGGTCGCTACGTCGATGTCGGGAAGCAACGCGGGGACATCGACGAGCGCCGGGCCCTACCGGTGCACGATCTCGGGCTCATGATCGCCGCCGAGCTGGGGATCCCGGCGGCGCTGGCCGTCGTCGGCCTTCTGGCGGCGGTCGGTGTGGCTGCGTGGCGGCGTGGACCGTGGGCGTTCGCCGCGTTCGTGGCGGTCCTTCCGTTCCTGGTCCTCGACGTGAACCTCTATGACCGTCCCTTCGGGCTGGTCCTCTTCGCGGCGTGGCTCGGTTCGCTGTCGGTCGCCATCTCGACCAGCCCGCCGTCGCGATGACGCCCCGATCGTCGTCGACCGTGGAGACCTCGCGGATCCCCGAGCCGCCGGGTTGGATCGATCGCGCCCTCCCGACGCTGGTTGCCGTCGTCGTCTTCTCGCTCCCGACCTTGAGCGTTGCGTACACCGAGACGTCGTTCGGCCGAGCGCTGACCGGTTCGGCGGTGGGCACCGCCCTCCTGCTCACACCCCTGGCGATGGCGCGGGTGCGGCGAGTCGCCACGATGGCGCACCAGGCGCCACTGTTGGCCCTCGGCGTCATGACCCTCTCGATGACGGTCTCGGTAGCGGTCCATCCGTCCCAACAAGGGATGACGTTGACGGCGGCCGCCTGGATCGGCTCGGCGCTCGCCGTGGCGATCGCTTCGTTCGACCGCAGGACCATCGCGTCCCACATGGTGACACCCCTCCTGTCGGCGGCAGCCCTGCAAGGCGTCTTGATGACGGTGCCATGGTTCACCAAGGAACCAGTGGGACTGCGATGGCTGGCTCCGAGTCGTTCGCTTCAGGAGATCGACGGGTTCCTCCGCCCTCAGGGGACCGCGACGCATGTCTACGAGCCCACCGTGCTGGCGTTGCTGGCCATCGGAGTGGCGGCCGCGCTCGCCGACGATGGCCGCCACCACCGGCTCTGGCCGGCAGCGGCCGAGGTGATGGCGACCTCTCCGCAGGTGGGAGTGGGACCCGGCCGCTATCTCGACGTGGCCGCCGACCTCGGCATCGCCGACCCGGAGTTCCCGATCGCCACCCACGGATTCATCCTGCTGGCGGGGGCGGAGCTGGGTCTCCCCGCTGCCGCCGCGATCGCCGTGCTGCTGGGATGGACGTACGTCACGGCGTGGCGGACGAACCGGGTGGTGTTCGCCGCGGCGATGGGCGTCCTTCCGTTCCTGGTCGTCGACAAGCTGCTGTACGACCGGATCTTCGGGATCGTGCTCCTGTCGATCTGGCTCGGAACCACCGCTGCCCTACTCGGGCGACCGGATCCCGACGTCGCGACGTAGAAGGTCGTCGTAGGTCTCCCGCCGCGACACGAGTCGCGCCGTCCCGCCGGCGACGAACACCACCGGAGGGCGCCTGATCATGTTGTAGTTGGAGCCCATGGAGTGCCCATAGGCGCCCGTCACCGGCGTCGCCAGGATGTCACCGACGGCAACGTCGACGGGCAATGCCGCCTCGTCGACGATCACGTCACCCGACTCGCAATGCTTGCCGACGACCCTGACGGTGATGGGCCGCTCGGCGTCGGTCGCCCGGGGAAGGAACGCCTCGTACCCGCTCCCGTACAGGACCGGACGGGGGTTGTCGCTCATCCCTCCGTCGACGGCCACGTAGGTGCGGATCCCCGGGACCTCCTTGATGGTGCCGATCCGATAGAGCGTGACCGCTGCGGCCGCCACGATGGAACGGCCCGGCTCGGCGACGATCCGGGCATCGATCCCGTGGGTCGCGGTGGAGCGGCGGATCGCGGCCGCCCATTCGGTGATCGACGGCGCCTCCTCTCCGGCCACGTACGGCACGCCCAGGCCGCCGCCGATGGAGAACTCGTCGACGCCGCGTGCCAACGGGGCGAGCACCGCGACCGCCTTGGTGAACGACTCGACGTCGAAGACCTGGCTCCCGATGTGGGCGTGGATCCCGACCAGCTCCATGACCGAGGAGCGCCGCACACGCTCGATGGCCTCGCCGGCTGCGCCCGACATGAGCGCGAACCCGAACTTCGAGTCGACGACACCCGTCTGCAGGAAACGATGGGTGTGGGCCTCGACGCCGGGGTTGACCCGGACCAGCACCCTGACGGTCTCGTCGGTCGCGATGCGCTCGATCCGATCCAGCTCGTCGAACGAATCGACCACGATCCGTCCGACCCCGGCGGCGAGGGCCGTGGCCAGCTCCTCGTCCGATTTGTTGTTCCCGTGGAGGACGAGCCGATCGGCAGGGACCCCGGCGGACAGCGCCACGTGCAACTCCCCTCCCGTGGCGACGTCGAGGTGCATCCCCTCTTCGTGGACCAGCCGAGCCATCGCCACGGTGAGGAACGCCTTCGCCGCGTAGGCGACGCCCGGCCCGAACGCAGCGACGGCTTCCCGGCATCGCGAGCGCAGATGCTGTTCGTCGTAGACGAACAGCGGCGTCCCGAACCGCTCGGCCAGCTCGATCACATCACAGCCCCCGATGGAGAGACGACCACCGGCATCCACCGCCGCGGTCTCGGGGAGCAGATGGCGGGGGATGGCCGAGGTCACATGCGCTCCGGGATCTCGATCCCGAGGATCTCGAGCACGACCGCCAAGGTCCGCAACGTGATCGCAACGAGCTGCAGCCAGGAGGCCTGACGATGTGGATCCTCCTCGCGAAGGATGTGGCAGGCCTCGTAGAACCGGTTGAAGACCGTGGCCAGGTCGTATGCGTACTCGGCGATCTGGTTCGGCGCCCGCAGGTCCGCTGCTCGCTCGAGGACCTCGGGAAGCTCGAGAAGCGCCAGCATCAGATCGCGTGCTCGAGGGGCGGTGGGAGGGTGCACGACGCCGGGGGCGAGATCGCGTTCCTCGGCCTTCCGCAGGATCGAGCGCATCCGTACCGCCCCGTACTGGAGGTAGGGCCCGGTCCTGCCTTCGAAGGAGGTGAACCGATCCAGGTCGAGGATGTAGTTGGACATCCGGTGGTTGGCCAGGTCCCCGAACTTGAGGGCGGCGATGCCGACCTGGCGGGCGATCTGCGCCCGCTCCTCCGGAGGGTACTCCTGGGCGATGTCGGCATCGGCGAGGCGACGTTCGGCGGCTTCGGTGACGAGCCTGATCAGGTCCTGGAGACGGAGGATCCCGCCTTCTCGGGTCTTGAAGGGCTTGCCGTCTGGGCCGTTGACCGTCCCGAATGCGACGTGTTCGAGGATCATGGAGGGTGCGACGATCCCCGCCTTGCGGGCCGCCCGGAAGACCTGCTCGAGGTGGAGGCTCTGGCGGGCGTCCACCACGTAGAGCACGAGGTCGTATCCCGCTTCGGCCCGCATCTCCAAGGTGGCGAGGTCCGTCGTCGTGTAGAGGTAGGAGCCGTCCGACCGCGTGAGCAGCAGCGGGGGGATCTCGGTCTTGTCGTCGGGCTCGGCGACATCGATGACGTAGGCCCCGTCGGATTCGACGGCGATCCCTTGCTCGACGAGGCGCTGCACCATGGGGGCGAGCCGGTCGCGGACCGTGCTCTCACCGAACCACAGGTCGAAGTCGACGTCGAGCGCCTCGAAGTCCTTGCGCTGACCGGCGATCGACACGGTGTGGAAGTGGCGCCAGAGAGCGACGTATCCAGGGCGTCCGTTCTGCAGCTCGAAGGTCGCCCGGCGGGCTCGTTCCGCGATCTCGGGATCCTCGTTGACGAGAGCGACGATCTTCGGGTACATCTCGGACAGATCGTCGAGGGTGACCGGCGGGTCGTCCGGGTAGGGACCCGTGTGGTCGGGATCGAAGTAGGGGAGGTCGGGTCGCTCGAGCTCGAGGGCGACGATGAGCTGGCCGACCGGCATGCCCCAGTCCCCGATGTGGATGTCGCCCACGACGTGATGTCCCATCGACCGGAACAGGCGCTTGAGGCTCTCGCCGATGATGGCCGACCGGAGGTGACCGACGTGAAGCGCCTTGGACATGTTCGGTCCGCCGTAGTCGATGAGGATCTCCGTCGGCACGTCGGGCTCGCCGATGCCGAGGCCGAGGCCGAGATCGTCGGCCATCTCCTGGACGCGGCGGGCGACGACCGCGTCGGTGACGGTGATGTTGATGAACCCGGGACCGGCGATCGACAGATCGGCGAAGCGATCTCCTGCTTCGGCTGCGACCCCGGCCACGATCCGTTCGGCCAGGTCTCGTGGGGTCATCTGGGCGACCTTCGCCGCTGCCAGGGCCCCGTTGCACTGGTACTGGGCGAGCTCGGGCCGTTGCGACACCATCACCTCGCCATAGGCGGGATCGAGACCGAGACCGGCGAACGCCTCACCGAAGAGGTCCGAGAGCTCTGCACGCAGCGACATGGGGTTCACCTGGGTCGACGGCCCCGAGGGGTTGGCGAGCCGTGAAGGTTACAATCGTTCGCGCGCCCCAGTAGCTCAGGGGATAGAGCACCGGCCTCCGGAGCCGGGAGCGCAGGTTCGAATCCTGCCTGGGGCACCCCGGCGCGTCCCGCGCCATCCCGGGAGCGAATGTAGGCTGGCATTTCGCGACCGTTGGGATCCACCATGCGACCGATCTGGAAGGGCGCCATCTCCTTCGGGCTCGTCACGATCCCGGTCGGCCTGTACGCGGCCACCGAGAACAAGCGTCCCAGGTTCCGTCAGCTCCGCGATTCGGACGGTTCTCCGATCCGGTACAAGCGAGTCGCCGAGGTCGACGGCACCGAGGTGCCCTATGAGCACATCGTCAAGGGCTACGAGATCGAGAAGGGCACCTACGTCGTGTTCACCCCCGAGGAGGTGCAGTCGGTGATGAACCAGGTGACCGGCGGCACGGTCGATGTGGTGCAGTTCGTCCCGACCGAGGACATCGATCCGATCTACTACCGGTCCGCCTACTACCTGGCCCCCGAGAAGATGGGCGTCAAGGCGTACAAGATCTTCCTCGCGGCGCTCGAGGACAAGAACATGGTCGGTATCGCCAAGGCCGCGATCCGCGAACGGGAGTACCTGTCGGCCCTCCGCGCCGAGGACGACGTGATCGTCCTGGAGACGATGTGGTGGCCCGACGAGATCCGCGAACCGGAGTTCGAGACCCTCCACGAGGAGGTGGAGATCCGGGACGAGGAACTGCAGATGGCCGAGATGATCATCGACAACCTCGCCGGCCACTTCGACCCTTCGGCCTGGCACGACGAGACCCGGGAGGCGATCGAGGCTGCGGCCCGCAAGAAGCTGGAGGGCCATGAGATCGTCACTCCCGAGGCGACGCGTCCCGCCGGCGTGGTCGATCTGATGGAGGCGTTGAAGGCCAGCGTCGAGGCCACCAAGGCGAAGGCGGGCTGAGGGCCGTCGGGTGCCGTCGTTCGCCTGGGAGCGCGATCATGTCGGCGGATCATCTGGGACCCTCCGACGGTCGCCTCCCGCAGATGTCCTTCGAGGGTCCATCCCCGGACGCCTCGGACCGCCGGCGCGCGACCCAGGACGGAAGCCGGGTCGGGCTATCCGCCGAGCTCGTCGCGGACGATCTTGGCCACGAGGGCGCCGTCGAGGTCCGCTCGCGAGCGCATGACGGCACCGATGACCTTGCCCGACTCCTTCAGATCGGAGGCGCCGAGTCGGGCGACGGTCTCGCGAACGAGCTCGCGGGTCTGTGACTCGTCGAGCTGTTGGGGGAGGTAGCGGGACAGGTAGTCGATCTCGAAGGCGAGCTTGGCGGCCTGTGCGGCGCCGCGGTCGCCCGCGGCTTCGAACTCCGCTTTGGCCTTCCTCATGCGCTTGGTGTAGCTCGCGATCGTCGCGCGGTACAGATCGTCGTCGACCTCACCGGTGAAGCCGGGCGCGGCCTTGGCGACGGCGACTTCGCTCTGGATCTGGCGGATGACGTCGAGAGTCGGCTTGTCGCCGGCTCTCATCGCCTCCTTCATGTCGGCGACGAGTCGTTCTTGGATGGTCATGTCGTGCTCCTGGGCGCGAAGGGTAGTCGCGGAGGGTGCACTTCCCTCGGGGGACGTGGGGCGGAGCCGAGAAACCACTTGAACCGGCCGTTCTCACGGCGTAGACTCGGCGCTGGCCGGGTCGGACCCGGCTCATTGAACGCCCAACTTTGTGAATGTCTTCACAAGCGCATGTGAACGTATTCACAATCACGAACGCCGAACGCTGGAGGACCGCCACCGTGCTGACCGTAACCGATTGGAGGGAGCTCTCCGCCTGTAGGGATTCCGATCCCGACATCTTCTTCCCCGTGGGGACGACCGGCCCGGCGGTCGACCAGATCCGCAAAGCCGTCGCCATCTGTTCGGCGTGCTCCGTCAAGGAGGAATGCCTCCAGTACGCCCTCGAGACCAACCAGGAGGCCGGCGTGTGGGGTGGCTACCCCGAGGACGACCGCCGCCGCCTGCGCAAGCGGTGGCTCGCCGAACGCCGCCGCCGCCGCCAGGCCAGCTGACCGACTCGGACGATCCGAACCGATGGGCCCCGCTCGACGGGGCCCATTCACATGGCCGAACCGGGACTAGGCCGGACTGAACCCGATCTCTCGGGGCCGGGCCTTCTCCACCTCGACGAAGGCCACCTTGTCCAGCACGATGCCATGCCGATGGCCGTTGATGTCGGCGACCCACAGCACCTTCGCGTTCTCCGCCATCGCCAGGTCGAAGGCGGCGGCGATGTCCTCGGCCGGATCCACCTCCAGCTCGATCTCCCTGGCCGACGAGACACCGAACCTGATCTTGACCCATTCGGCGGTCATCGTTCTCCTCTCAGTCTCCGTGTGCGGAATCGTACCGCTGTCGATGCGGGTCGCCGCCCCACCTCAGGACGCCCCACCTCAGGAGATGACCAGCTCCGGATGCGAACGCACCCGGGGGCGCCGCCGCTCCACCTCGTCGGCGAGGGACTCGAACGCCGCCGACGCCTCCGAGTCCGGCGCGGACACCACCACCGGCTTCCCCTCGTCGGCACCCTCACGCAACGCCGGCACGAAGGGGATCCGAGCCAGGAGGGGCACCTCCAGCTCGGAGGCCAGACGCTCCCCTCCCCCGGCTCCGAACAGCTCGTAGCGGGTGCCGTCGTCGCCGGTGAACCACGACATGTTCTCGACGACGCCCATGATCTCCTGGTTCACCTTCTCGGCCATCAAGCCCGCCCTGGCGGCGACCCGCTGGGCGGTCGGCTGCGGAGTCGTGACGATGATCGTCTGGGAGCGCGGAAGGAACTGGCTCATGGAGATCGCCACGTCTCCGGTGCCCGGCGGCATGTCGATCAACAGGTAGTCCGGATCGTTCCATGCGACGTCGTTCAGGAACTGCTCCAGCGCCTTGTGCAGCATCGGGCCGCGCCAGATCACCGCCTGGTCCTCCCGCACGAAGTAGTCCATGGAGATCACCGCCACCCCATGGGCGACCGGCGGCACGAGCGTGTCCTCGAGGACCTGGGGAGGCTCCGCGGCGCCGATCATGCGCGGGATCGAGAACCCCCACACGTCGGCGTCGATGATCCCGACCGTGCGACCACGCCCGGCGAGCGCGATCCCGAGGTTCGCCGTCACCGACGACTTGCCCACCCCGCCCTTGCCCGACGACACGGCGATGACCCTCGTGGTGGAACCGGGCTTGCCGATGCCGACCGATCCTCTGCCTGGCTGTGCGTCCACCACTTCCAACTCCTATCCGGATAGTGCATAGAAACTATAGTGAGGGACGATATCCGACCGTCCGGCGGTATCCGACACCTCGAAGGGGGCACCGATGAACCTCGAGCAGATGGACCGCCAGATCGCCGACATCGCGTCGAGCCTCGGCGACACGACCCGCCGCGGCATCTTCATCTCGGTCCGCGAGTCCGCCGATCCCATGACCGCATCCCAGATCGCGACGCTGTTCGGCATCCATCCCAACGTCGCCCGACATCATCTCGACCGTCTCGTCTCCGATGGCTACCTTCGGGTCACCCGTCGCCGCGCCCAGGGCCGAGCGGGACCGGGCGCGGGTCGCCCCGCCAAGCACTACGAACCGACCGACAAATCGATCAGCCTGCAGTTCCCCGTCCGCAGGTACGACCTCCTCATCGACCTCCTCGTCCGGGTCATCGAACGTCTCGCCCCCGAGGACGCGCCCCAGGTCGTCGAGGAGATCGGGATCGAGTACGGGCGAGAGATCGCCGCCGAGCTGGGGTTGCCCGACGACACCGGCTACGAGGCCGCTGCGCTGGCGGTGGCCAAGGCCATGACCGGGGTGGGGTTCGAGACCGAGGCGGACGCCGACGGTCGTCGACTCCTCACCAAGTACTGCCCCTTCGGCGAGGCCGCCAAGACCCATCCGCATCTGGTCTGCCGCCTCGATCAGGGCATCGTCAAGGGCCTTCTCGAGGCCGGTCGACGGCGGCCGGTCGCCGTGGTGATGCCCCACGCCGACGAGGACGACCACTGCGTCACCGAGCTGTAGGCGCCGTCGCGACTCCCGAGGGAGCGACCGTCGGAACCGACCCTGCGATACTCCTCGCCATGGCATGGATCGAAACGGTGCCCGAAGGCGAGTGGGACGGTGCGCTGGCGGACCTCCGCGGCCGGGTGGTCGATCCCGTCTACGACCGCGTCGACCACATCATGCAGATCCACTCGCTCGATCCCGACGCCATGGCGGCGCACGACGGGCTCTACCGATCTGCGATGCGCAGCACGAAGACGCTCCGCAGGGTCGATCGCGAGCTCATCGCCTTCGTGGTCAGCTCGATCAACGACTGTCACTACTGAACGGTGCATCACCGGCGCGGTCTGCGCCGGCTCCTTCGGGACGACCATCTCCTGGCGACGATCGAGGCTGATTGGCGAAGCGCCCCGCTCGACGACCGTCGCCGAGCGATGCTGACCTACGCCGCCAAGCTGACCGAGACGCCGGCGGCGATGGAGCAGGGGGACGTCGAGGCCCTCCGCGATGCCGGGTTCACCGATCGCGACATCCTCGACATCGCCCAGGTGGTCGCCTACTACGCCTACGCGAACCGGATCGCCGACGGCCTCGGCATCGAGCTCGAGCCGTGGATCCCAACCGACGGATAGCGCCTGGCATCCCTCGGCGCCTGGGCGGACGCCGGTGTCCGATCAGCTCCGGGCCATACGCCGGAGGACCATGTGAAGGATGCCGCCGTTGCGCAGGTACTCGACCTCGACGGGGGTATCGACCCTGGCGAGGGCCTCGAACGACACCACCGTGCCGTCGCTGCGGGTCGCCCGCACCGGGATCAGTGCCCGGGGCGCCAGCTCGTCGTTCACGTCGATCTCGAACGTCTCGGTGCCGTCGAGACCGAGGGTGTCGGCGGTCTCCCCCACCGGGAAGGTCAGCGGCACCACCCCCATCATGACGAGATTGGAGCGATGGATCCGCTCGAACGACACCGCCAGTACCGCCCGGACCCCGAGGAGGTAGGTGCCCTTCGCCGCCCAGTCGCGCGACGACCCCATGCCGTAGTCCTTCCCGGCCAGGACCAGCAGTGGCACGCCCTCCTGCCGGTAGTGCATGGCGGCGTCGAACACCGGCTTCACCTCGCCGTCGAGGAAGTCGGTGGTCCAGCCACCCTCGGTCCCCGGAGCGATCTGGTTCCGGACCCGGACGTTCGCGAACGTCCCTCGCATCATGACCTCGTGGTTGCCGCGCCGCGACCCGTAGCTGTTGAACATCGGCGGGGCGACCCCCTTCGACAGCAGGTACCGACCGGCCGGCGAATCCGCCGGGATCGCGCCGGCGGGACTGATGTGATCCGTCGTGACCGAATCGCCGAGCTTCAGCAACACCCGCGCCCCGACGATCGGTTCGATCGGGGCCGGCTCGGGCGACAGGTCCTTGAAGAACGGCGGCTCCTGGATGTAGGTGCTGTCCGGATCCCAGTCGTAGAGGATGCCCCCCGTGGTGGGGATGGCCTGCCATTCGTCGTTGCCTTCGAACACCGCGGCGTACTCGCGCTCGAACTCCCCCCGGGAGACGGACCGTTCGATGATCTCGGCGATCTCGGCCTGGGTCGGCCAGATGTCGCGCAGGTACACGGGGCGACCCTCGGGATCCTCGCCGATCGGTTCGTTCACCAGGTCGATGTCGACGGTCCCGGCGATGGCATAGGCGACCACGAGGGGCGGCGAGGCCAGGTAGTTGGCCCGCACGTAGGGGCTGATCCGTCCCTCGAAGTTCCGGTTGCCCGACAGCACGGACGCCACGACGAGGTTCCCTTCGTCGATCGCCTCGGCGATCGGCTCGGGCAGCGGGCCCGAGTTGCCGATGCAGGTCGTGCAGCCGTACCCGACGAGGTAGAAGCCCATCGCCTCCAGGTCCTGCATCAACCCGCAGTCCTCGAGGTAGTCGGTGACGACCTTCGATCCGGGAGCGAGGGACGTCTTCACCCACGGCTTGCGGAAGAGGCCCTTCTCGCGGGCACGCCTCGCGACGAGGCCGGCGCCGACCATGACCTCGGGGTTGGAGGTGTTCGTGCAGCTCGTGATCGCCGCGATCACCACCGCGCCGTCGCCGAGTTGGAACGTCTCCCGCTCGTAGGTGACCTCGACCGCCCCGGTGCCTTCCCTGGCCGGAGGCCGCAAACCGCCTTCCAGGTCCCGATGCCACTGCTGCTTCATGTCCGCCAGATCGATGCGGTCCTGCGGACGCTTGGGTCCCGCCAGCGACGTGGTGACGGTCGACAGGTCGAGCTCCAGCTCACTGCTGTAGGTGACCGATCGCGCGTCGTCCCGCCACAACCCTTGCAGCTTGGCGTACTGCTCGACGGTCGCCACCAGGGGCTCGGGACGGCCGGTCAGTCGCAGATAGTCGAGGGTCCGGTCGTCGACCGGGAAGAACCCGACGGTGGCCCCGTACTCGGGGCTCATGTTGGCGATCGTGGCGCGGGTGGCGACCGGCATGTCGGCGAAGGCCGGACCGTAGAACTCCACGAACTTGCCCACCACGCCGTGCTCGCGGAGCATCTGGGTGACGCGCAGCACGAGGTCGGTGGCGGTGACGCCCTCGCGGAGCTTGCCGGTCATGCGGAACCCGACGACCTCGGGAAGCAGCATGTAGATGGGCTGTCCGACCATGACCGCTTCGGCTTCGATCCCGCCGACGCCCCAACCCACGACGCCGAGCCCGTTGATCATCGTCGTGTGCGAGTCCGTCCCGACGAGCGAGTCGGGGTACAACACGCCGTCGGCGTCCCACACGACCTTGGCGAGGTACTCGAGGTTGACCTGATGCACGATGCCGGTGTCGGGAGGGACGACGTGGAAGCGATCGAAGGCGGACTGGCCCCATTTGAGGAACTCGTAGCGTTCCCGGTTCCTGCTGAACTCCTTCTCGGCGTTGATCTTGAGGGCGAGGGGCGTGTTGAACACGTCGACCTGCACCGAGTGGTCGATGACGAGGTCGGCGGGAACCTGGGGATTGACCTTCGTCGCCTGCGCCTCCTCCCCGGTCATCGAGACGATCGCCGAACGCATGGCGGCCAGATCCACCACCGAGGGGACGCCGGTGAAGTCCTGCAGCACGACCCGGGCCGGCATGTAGGCGATCTCGGTCTCGCCGACCTTCGTGGCGTCGTACTGGGCGACGGCACGGACGTCGTCGTCGGTGAACACCCGTCCGTCGTGGTTCCGAAGGACCGACTCCAACAGCACCTTGATCGTGTAGGGCAACGCGTCGATGTCGCCCATGTCCTTGAGGGCGTCGAGCGCGTAGACGACCCGATCCCCGAGGGGCGTGGATACGGTTCGCCGGGCTCCGAAGGGATCGTGGACGTTCGTCATGGCGACCTCACAGTTCGCTGGCGGTTGGGGCGTGCTCCAAGGACACCAAGGTTAGAGGCGGCGAACGGCGGTTCTCGCCGACGGTCGGGGCATGAACTTTCCACTGGACGAAAGAACCGGCGAAGTTCCGGCGGTCGTCAGTCGCCCCAGAACCGCTGCTCGCGCCATGGATCCCCGTACATGTGATAGCCGTTGCGCTCCCAGAACCCGGGGCGGTCATCGGCCAGCAGCGTGAAGCCCCGCACCCACTTGACGGATTTCCAGAAGTACAGGTGAGGCACGACGAGCCGGAGCGGCCAGCCGTGCTCCGGCGCCAGCGGCTCGCCGTCGAAGCGGTACGCGAACACCGATCCCTCCGCGAGGAAGTCGTCGATCGGGAGGTTGGCGGTGAACCCGTGCTCGGCGTGGACCAGAACGTGGGTGGCGCCGTCCAGCGGCTCGAGGTGATCCCACACGGTCCGGGTCGCGATGCCCGTCCATGTCGTATCGAGTTTGGACCACTTGGTCACACAGTGGATGTCGGCGCGGATGCGCACCGGCTCCATCGCGACGAACTCGTCGTAGGTCCAGCGCCGTTCGTCGACGACGAGACCGCCGACCGTGAAGTCCCACCGTTCGAGGTCCACGTCGGGCACGTTCCCGACGTGGAGGACGGGAAAGCGCGACGTGACGTACTGGCCCGGCGGGATCCGTTCGGGGTCGACGTCGTCGGGGATGCGGCGGAAGAGCTTCATGCCCCCATCGTAGGAGCCCGCCGTCGAACCGCTAGCGCGCGAGGTGGGTATCGTTCGCCCATGACCCAGACCACCGAGCCCGCCCAGCCCGACCATGTCGAAGCCGCTCGGCGGCTGCCGCGATGGGTCCTGGCGCTGGCGGCGGTCGCCATGGTCGTCGGCGTCGTCGGTATCGCGACGCTCGTCGTACGCGGGGGCGACGATCAGACGATCGGTACCCTCCCCGACCTCGCCGCCTTGGGGCTGGAGGACAACGGTCCGTCGGCGGCCGCGATGGCCCCCGACTTCACCGTCCCCACCCGCGACGGCGGCACCTTCACGCTGTCGGAGCATCTAGCGAACGACGGCAGACCGGTGTTCCTGAACCTGTGGGCATCGTGGTGTCCTCCGTGCCGAGCCGAGATGCCCGCCATCCAGCAAGCATCGATCGACCATCCCGACGTCCTGTTCATCGGTGTCTCGGTCCAGGACGACCGGGTCGCGGCTCAGGCCTTCGCCGATGAGATCGGGATCACCTACACGATCGGGTACGACGACGACAACGTGGTCGACGCCGGCTACGCCCCTCTCGGCCTCCCGGCCACCTATCTGATCTCCGCCGACGGCGAGATCGTCGAGCGCCTCTTCGGCGGCTTGACCGAGCAGCAGATCGAGGACCGGCTGGCCGCCGCGTTCGGAGGCTGACGTGGACGTCATCTCCGACATGGTGGCCAAGGTCTGGGAGGTCAGGGTCTCGGCCGGTGAAGCGGTGGAGGAAGGCGACGAGCTCCTCACCTTGGAGTCGATGAAGATGGAGATCCCCGTCCGCGCGCCGGCGGGTGGACGGGTCGTCGCCGTCAACGTGGCCACCGGAGAGACGGTCGGCGAAGGCGACGTGCTGTTGGTGATCGACTGATCGCCCGGGTCGACGGGCCCGTCAGCGACCGCGCCATCGGGCGGCACGCTTGCCGACGAAGGCGGCGATCCCCTCGGCTGCGTCTTCGGTCATGGCCAGGGCGGTGAGGCCCGCATGGAGGTGGTCGAGCGCCGTGTCGGCGTCCATGTCGGCGACCGCGTAGAACGCGCGCTTGCCCAGTCCGATCGCCGCCGGGCTCTGCGCCGCCAGCCGCTCGACGATGTCGTCCACCGCGTCGTCGAGCCGCTCACGGTCCACCGCCCGGTTCACGATCCCCAGGCGCTCCGCCTCGTCCGCATCGATGGTACGGCCGGTGAGCATCATCTCCAGCAGGGGCCTCCGCGGCGCCAGTGGGAGGAGGACCGCGGTGATCATCATCGGCCACAGTCCGACAGCGATCTCGGGCGTCCCCAGCTTGGCTCCTCGCACGGCGACGGCGATGTCGGCGGCGGCGAGGAGCCCGAACCCTCCACCGAGGGCGTGACCGTTGACGCGCGCCACGATGGGTTTCGGGCATCGATGCATCGATCGGAACAGCTCGGCGAGGGCGCCTCGGGCACCGTGATCCGCGAGGGGTCGATCCACGAACCCGCCCGCCAGGTCGCCGCCGGCGGAGAAGGCTCGGTCCCCGGCCCCGGTGACCACCACGACCCGAACGCGCTCGTCCGCGGCGGAGCGCTCGACGGCCTCGCCGAGCATGGCCATCACCGGGTTCGACAGGGGGTTCATCCTGTCGGGGTCGTCGATGGTGATCGTCGCGACGGACCGGGCGACCTCGTAGCGCAGCATGTGTGTCCTCTCTGTGGGGAACCGCCGCCCAGGATACGGGACCCCTGCGGTGCCCCACGTCCGGTACCGCTGCGGACGGCTATCGTCGGCTCATGCTGTGGATCCTGGTCGTGATCGCCGTCGCGGCCCTCGTCGGGTTCGTCAGAGGGGGCAAGCTGGCCAACCTGGTCGAGCTGAGGGTCAGCGGCCTGGCGCTCCTGGTCATCGGGTTCGCCATGCAGTTCGGTTCGTCGTTCCTCCCCGACACCCAGCGGGGCCTGGCCGTGGGCCTGCTCCTGGGCTCGTACCTGCCGATCCTGCTGTTCGCCTGGTTGAACCGGCAGGCGGCCGGGATGTGGATCGTGGGGGTCGGCATCTTGATGAACTTCTCGGTCATCGCCCTCAACGGCGGGATGCCGGTACTGGCCGAAGCTGCCGAACTGGCCGGGGTCTCGACGACCGATCTGGCCTCGGCGGCCAAGTACGTCTCCCTCGACCAGACGACCCGCCTGGCATTCCTGGCCGACATCATCCCGCTGCCCGGCGCGGTGGTGTCGCTCGGCGACGTGCTGCTCGCGGCCGGCCTCGGGGTGTTCGTGGAGGACGAGCTGCGACGTCCACCACGCCTGTTCGCCCGAGGCGTCCAGGCCGTCCCGGGGTCGGCGGCCGAACGCTGAGGGGTCCCCGACGGGCGGAGCGGTTCAGGCCGCGACGATGCCGCGATGGACGAGGACCCGTCGCAGGGAGGCGGCGATCTTGGGGTCGTACTCGTAGGCGGATCCCTGGTGGATCCGTTCGAGGGCCTCGATCGGCGAGAGCCCCATCTCGTTGACCCCCTGGTCGTAGGCGCTGGCGACCTTGATGATCTTGGAGGCGACGGGCACGTCGGGATCCCGCTCGGTCCCCGGCGTCCGGTAGGGCTGGTACTGCTGGGCGACGAGTTCGGACACGTGGCCCAGGTAGGGGGCTTCGGCGACGATCTGGGATCCCCACCGGGCGATGTCCTCGTCGGTGTAGCCGGCCTTGATGATGGCAGGCTCGTTGAGGGTGATCCGGCCGACGTCGTGCAGCATCGAGGCGTACTCGAGCCAGGTGACCTCGCTGGGATGGAGACCCAGCTCCTTGGCCATGGCCATGGCCAGGTCCTGGGTCCGGTAGGAGTGACCGATGGGGGCCAGTCCGGCGACCTCGGGGATCTGGGCGAGGGCCCGGATCGTCTGGCTGTAGGTGATCCGCGTCGAGTCGTACCGTTCGAACGCGACGTGGCTGAACCCGTACGGGACCAGGGCGAGAGGGAACGCCCACAACTGGAGCACGGGCCACGACAGCGCGAAGAGCCCGCCGGCCGAGATGAGCGCCACGACGACGGTCCAGTCCTCGAGGGCCAGCAACCACAGGTACCTGGGCGACAGATCCGCACGTTCGAGACCGACGAGTGCCGACACGATGGCCCGCACGAGGAACCACACGGTCCCTGCCGCGGCGAGGGAGACGAGGTGCTCCCATCCGCCTTGGAAGTCGTCCGTGACCGCGTCGAGGACCCAGAAGAAGGTGAGGCCGTAGGCCGCCATGGCCACGGTCTCGGCGAGGAAATCGCCGTCGCGTCGCCCCAGCCGGCTGGTCCGGAGCTGGACGACGATCCATGCCAGCGCCATGCCGACCGAATAGGCGACGGCCACGTCGAGGGGCTCGGCGAGGAGGATGGAGGCGGCGACGGCGGGCCCGATCCCGAGGTTGATGCGATGGCCCGAGGGCGTGGGCACGTCGAGGAGGTGGGCGACGGCGATGACGATGGCCCACAGGAGGACCCCGGCCGGGTCGGCGATGTCGCCCACGACTGAGCCGCCGCCGAGGAACACGCCGGTGGCGACGAGCAGCATCCCGAACATGCCGACCGATGCGGCGCGGATGCGAACCTCAGCCATGGCTGTGCTCGCGGCGGTCGAGGGGGGCGACGGGGAAGTCCCTGCCGTGGACCTGGTCGGCTTCGCGCATGGCGGCGACGCCCTCTTCGGCCATCCTCCTGGCCTCCTCGTCGGTGAGCTCGAGGACCGAGCCGAAGTTCCGGCCGGATCGTTCGATGGCGACGATGAACGCCTCCACCACCTCGGGATCGAACTGGGTGCCGGCGTGGCGTCGGAGCTCCTCGAGAGCGTACCGCTGGCTCATCGCCACCCGGTAGGAGCGGGTGGTGGTCATGGCGTCGAAGGAGTCGGCCACGGCGATGATGCAGGCTTCGACCGACGGGGTCTCCCCGGGACCGTGCCCGGCGCCGTGGTACCCGCGGCCGTCGTAGTGGGCATGGTGGTTGGCGGCGATCTCGACCATCGGATGGAGGAACTCGATGTGGTCGAGGAGGTCCTCGACCAGATGGACGTGGCGCTTCATCACGTCGTACTCGTGCTCGTCGAGGCGACCCCGTTTGCGGATGAGCTCGCGGGGGACGGCCAGCTTGCCGACGTCGTGGATGAGGGCGGCCCAGCGGAGCCGCTCGAGCCGGGTGCCGTTGAAGCCCATCTCCCGGCCGATCATCTCGGAGTACATCGCGACCCGTTCGGTGTGGCCGCGGGTGTAGAGGTCCTTGGCCTCGAGGGCCTTGATGAACCCCTTGAGGGTGGATTCCTGGGCGAGGCGGAGCATGGCGAAGGACTCGAAGGCCATGTAGCCGGTGAAGAAGACGATGAAGATGAAGGGCAACATGACGCTGCCGACGAGCAGGTAGGCGGCCCCGAGGAGCCCGCCGAGGAACCCCATGGCGACGGTGCCGAGGTTGATCTGGATGAGGTGGGACCAGGGTCTGGTCATCTTCTGGCCGTAGACGCGGTCGACGATGAAGGCCACGAGGCGGTAGTTGACGATGCCGTTGACGAGGGCGGCGATGGCGGAGCCGGCGACCACGATCCACAGCCGGCCCGGGGTCAGGTCCCAGCCCGGCGCGGGCCCGTCGGCCAGCCAGAGGAACCCGGCGAGCACGGCGGCGGCCGCGGCGTTGGAGAGCACGAGTTGTCCGAAGTTGACGGCAGGCTGGAACCAGCGTCGGCCCTTGATGTCCTTGGGCGTGAGGAGCCCGAAGAGCGCCATGGACGCAGCGGCGAGGATGCCCGCTCTGGGCCCGAAGACCACCGCGGCGGTCATGGTCACCATCGCACCCGGACTCCCCCGCAGCCGGTCGTTGACCTCCACCGATCGCCAGGAGAACACGGCATACGCGGCGGCGAACGCGGCCCACAGCCACGATGGCTGCGGGAGATCCTGCGAGAGCCACAGCGCGGCCATCGTGCCGATGCCGGCGCTGCCGAACCCGACCGCGAAGCGGTGTTTCGTCGACGGGAGGATCTTGGACAGTCCTCGTGGCACGGGGGGTGCTCCTGTGTTCGGTTCGGGGTGGACGGCGGCGGGGCTTCCCGGGCCGCGAGATCAGCTAGTCGACTCTGAGGTTGGCCACGCCTGCCAGGGGTCCGGCGGCGAGGTCCGCAAGGTATCGACGGATGTTCTCGTATCTACGCTTCACGAACCTCTCCATGGGGGGATGTCCTCGGTCGGCGGCATCGTCGCCGCCTGCGGGGATACGCATACGCTCCGCTGGATCGGTTGTGTGTCGAGACGGCCCGGTCCGCCACCACCTCCCACTCGCCCGGCTCTCACCGGGCGAAACTCGCTTTTCCTGGTGCTCGCCTGGCCCCACCCGGATCGATCGGTGTCCCCAATCCGGTGCGGTCCTCGGACCGCTCGATCCACTCGCCCGTGGGTCGGCCGCCGCGCGGCCTGTGGACAAGTTAGGCGGGAGCCCTCGCTCGCGCAAGGGAATATCGGCCCGGATCGGCTCGGACCCAAGGCCCTTGTGGTGCCCTCGGCCGGCAGAGCCGGATCGTCGGCCGACACTCCGCGTCGAACCTCCCGCTACGCGGCGTGGTCGGGATGACTACGCTACGGGCCATGCCGCCACACCCGCGAGAACTCGAGGAGAGCATCACCCGCATCGCCGCGGTGGACGCCGCCCGCGTCGTGATCGACGGGGACCGCATCACCGAGGTCCACGTGATCGCCGCCCCCGAGAAGCCCGCCAAGCAGGTCGTCCGCGACGTCCAGTCCCTCGCCATGGCCCGCTTCGGCACCTCCATCGACCGCCGCATCATCTCGGTCGTCCAGATCGCCCCCGACAAGGTGCGTGCCACGGCGCCCGTCCGACCGGCGGTCATGGCCATCGACGCCGACGCCAACGGCGCCAAGACGAACGTCCGCGTCACCCTTCGCTACGCCGAGGTCGAGCACGTGGGCGAGTCGTCGGGTCCGAGCGTGGCGTCGGCCCGCCTCCGACTCGTCGCCGAGGCGACGATCAACGCCGTCGAGCGGACCTTCGCCGAGGCCGGCCCGATGGCGCTGGATTCGGTGACCGCGGTCCCGGTGGGCAACCACACGGCGGTCGTCGCCGTGGTCATCGGCGCCGCCAGTGACGGCACCGAGCGGGTGACCGTGGGGTCGGCCCTCGGAGACGACGACACCGAGAAGGCCGCCGTGCGAGCCGTCCTCGACGCGCTCAACCGCCGGCTCATCGACCGGCGCTCGTGACCCGCGACCCCCGCGCCACCCTCGCGACGGGACCCCTCGGGCCGGATCACCACGTCGCCGTCAGCCCCCACCATCTGGCGTCTTCGGCGGCGGTCGAGCTCATGGGATCGGGCGGCACCGCGGTCGATGGGGCCGTGTGCGCCAATGCGGTGCTGTCGGTGGTGGCGCCGGAGACCTGTGGTCCGGGCGGGGACCTGTTCGCCCTCGTGCACGCTCCGCAGATGAGCGCCCCGGCGGCACTGAACGCGTCGGGACGTGCCGGCTCGGGAGCCACCGCCGCCGACATCCGCGCCGCGGGCTACGCCGAGCTCCCGCCCCGGGGTCCGTGGGCGATCACGATCCCGGGGGCCGTCGACGGATGGTTCGCGCTCCTCGATCGGTTCGGTCGGCTCGAGCTCGACGCCGTGTTCGCCCCCGCCATCGAGCTGGCGGAGCACGGCTTCGAGGTCTCGGCGGAGCTGGCCGATGCCCTCGAACGGCTGCGACCGACGTTGATCGGTCAGCGATCCGCCCCCGAGCTCTATCCCACCGGGCGCACCCCGCGACCCGGCGACGTGATCCATCGCCCGGCGCTGGCATCGACGCTGCGTGCCATCGTCTCGGAAGGCCGCGCCGGGTTCTACGAGGGTCCCGTCGCCGACGGCATCGTCGCCGCCGCCGAGGGAGCGATCCGTCCCGAGGACCTCCGGGCGCCCCAGGCCGAGTGGATCGAACCCCTCGGCGCCGACGTGTTCGACCGTCGCCTGTGGACGATCCCGCCCAACAGCCAGGGCTACATGGTCCCGGCCACCCTGGCCGTGTTCGAACGGCTCGGATCGTTCGACGACCCGGCCGACCCCGCGTTCCAGCACGCGCTCATCGAGGCCTACCGGGTGGTCGCCGCCGAACGGGACCAGGTCGTCGCCGATCCCACCACGGCGCCCATCGCGCCCGACGACCTCGTCGACCCCGAACGGCTGTCCGCCCTGGCGGAGCTGGTGGCGCCCGATCGCGCCGGGCGGTACGCGGGCCTCCGCCAGGCACCGGGAGGCACCGCCTACCTGTGTACCCGGGATGCCTCGGGCATGGGCGTCTCGTACATCCAGTCCAACTTCATGGGCATCGGCTCGGGACGCTCGGCCGGAGCGACCGGCGTGTGGCTCCACAATCGAGGCGCCGGGTTCAACCTCATCCCGGGCCACCCCAACGAGTACGCTCCGGGACGTCGCCCGCTGCACACCCTCTCCCCGACCCTGTGGACCGACGGGGACCGGCTGGCCCTCCTCCTGGGGACCCGAGGCGGGCACTATCAGCCGCAGCTCCTCGCCCAGATCGCGGCCGATCTGCACGTCGGCGGGTCGTGCCCGGACGATTCCCAGGCGTTCCCCCGCTGGGTCGTGCACGACCTGGCTCCGGGGTCGACTTCGCGGGTCGAGTACGAGCCACGGTTCCCGCGGCGAACGATCGCCGGGCTGTCCGAGCGGGGCCACGACCTGGTCCCCGTCGACGGATGGATGACCGGTTGGGGGCCCGTGTCGATCATCCGGATCGAGGACGATCTCCGCGGCTCGGCGGATCCGCGGGTCTCGACCGCGGCCGCGGTCTCCCGTCCGGCCGGCACGCCTCGCAGCTAGCGACCGCCCCCTTCGCTGAGCCCGTCGACGCGGGCGGCAGTCGCCCGGTCCTGGTCGACGGGAGCGCCGGAGAGGCCTTCGGGCATCTCGAAGAAGCCGGGGATCGGGGGCGGTGTCGGCGGTCGTCTCCGGCCGAGCCGTTTCGAGATGAACCCGGCGAGCGCCACGATCAGGGCCAGGGCGAGGGCCCCGAGTGTGAACGCCAACCCACCCTTCCATCCCGTGCTGTCGTCCTCCGAACCGCGTAGCTCGTTGCGCAGCGCCGTTCGCCAACGCGTCTCGATCGCCGTCCAACGGACAGGGTCGGGATCGGTGAGGACGTCGGATCCCTCGGTTCTGACGGCGAAGTCGACCATGTCGCCGAGGAGGCCGTCGTTGGTCTCGGGATCCCAGGCGACGACGGGTGCCTGGCGCGATGCCGCCCAGTCGATCCGCGCCTCGGTATCGAAGAAGTTGGCGATGCGGATCGCGGCATGGTCGAGGACGATGCGCTGCAGCATCCGCGCCCGGTACCAGCGAGCGATGGCCGTGGCCAGCGGTTCGGGCCAGCCGAGGCGATCGGAGCGTTGCCACAGCGCCAGGTGAGCGAGGGCGAAGGCACCGGCCGGGCCGACCTGCCCGACCCGCTCCGCGGACAGGGTGATCCGACCGGCCTCCAGATCGCGTACCGCGTGGAAGCGCACGCCGGGTCGTTCGAAACGATCCGTGTCGAAGGAACCGCCCGGATCGGCGATACAGACCGTGGCCGTCGTCGGGCCGATCTCGCCGGCGATCCACCCCGCAGCCGTGTCGAGCTCGCGGGCGAAGCGCGCCGCCAAGCCGTCGGGCACGTCGGCGACCTCGACGATCAGGCCCGGGGTCGTGACGGGTTGCCCGATCCACGCCGCCTCGGGATAGGCGGCGGCGCATCCCGCCGCGGCCACCCCCCGAGCCGACGGGACGACAACGGCGACGATCACGAGCGCCACGAACACCACGATGCGGTGAACCATCATCGGAAGGCTACCGGTGCGGCCGAACCACGCGGCCACCAGATCTGGCAGGAACTGTCAGGGATCGGGTTGCCGTTGCCCATCCTCGTCGATAGCCTGACTGGTCGCGGGTGCGCTGAGCCCGCTGGCCGGCCCAGCCGAGCCCTCGTCGATCCAGGCGGAGTTCGTGAGAACCAAACGCAGGAGCCCCATCGCATACGCCGCAGTGCTCATCGTCGCGCTCGTCGCCGCCGGGGGCGCCGCCGCCTACTCCAACGGCCGAGCCGCGACGCCCGCCGACGCCGCCACAACGAGTACCGCCGCCACCCTGACGACCAGCGCCCCCGTCTCTGCCCGAGTGGCGTCGGCGATCTTCGCCCTGTCGGTCTCCCGCAAGCCGCCCACGGTCGGGACCACCACCACCGTCGCCGCCTTCGAGGTCGCCCCCGCCCCCCAGATCGAGGTCGCCCCCTCCACGACGGACCCGACCCCGGCGACGACCACGACCGCCACCACCGGCACCACCGAGCCCAAGGACCGCACACCCCCGAAGATCACCGTCACCAGTCCTCGCGACGGCGACATCGTCACCAGCGACCTCGTGACGTTCAAGGGCGAGACCGAGCCCGGCGCCAAGGTCTTCTCCGGTCCGTTCGAAGCCGACGTCGACGACACCGGCCACTGGAGCATCAAGCTGGTCGTCACCGAAGGGCCCAACGGGGCCGTGTTCTTCGCCAGGGACGCCGCAGGCAACGAAGCGAGCGTCCGGATCGTCGTCCACTACGAGCCGCCCACGACCACCACCCGACCCCGATCCACGACGACGACGACCCACCCGCCGTCGGGATCGACGACGACCACGACCACGGCGCCGCCCACCGACCAGTGGTCACCCAACTGGCCTGCCGACGCCGCCGGCAAGCGCAACGTCGAGAACTGGCGCGCCACCGTCGTGCGGTACTGGGACGAGGACAAGGTCGACTGCGCCCTCGGACTGATCTACCGCGAATCGCGCGGCGACCCCCAAGCCCACAACCGTTCCACCGGAGCCGTCGGCCTGTTCCAGCACCTCCTCAAGTACTGGCCCGGACGGGCAGGCGCGGCGGGATTCGTCGACGGCGATGGACGGTACGCCGACCCCTACAACGGCGAGGCCAACATCGCGGCCTCGGCTTGGCTCGCCGGCTACTACGAGTCCCGCGGGCTCGACTGGTGGAAGCCCTGGGGCAGCGCCCCGTCCTACGGCACCTGCCAGCCGTAGCGAACGGCCCGATCGCGACGCGGTAGCATCCCGGCATGAACATCCCATTCAAACGCTTCCTCGGGATCGGCGGCGTCCTCGCCGGGATCGGCGCCACGATCTGGGCGCTCCGCGACCGCCTGCTCCCCGCACCACAGGTCCCCGAGGGGCCCCCACCGCGGTTCCGCACCGCGACGGGGGCCGCGGCGCCGGTCCCTGCCGGCAGCGACGACCTGACCGACATCAAGGGCATCGGCCCCGTCTACGCGGGGCGCCTCGCGGACGCCGGCGTCACCACCTTCGCCGAGCTCGCCGGAGCCGATGCCTCCACCCTCGCCGAGCGCATCGACGTTCCCGAACCGTCCGTCGCCGACTGGATCGAACAGGCCGCGAAACGGACCTGACGTGTACCTCACCGCCCCCGAGGATCTCGGGTCGATCCTCGGAGACCAACCCGCGTACCGCACCGATCAGGTCCGGAACTGGCTGTACCGCACGCCCGTGCTCTCGATCGCCGACATGACCAACCTGCCCGCCGAGCTCCGGCGCCGGCTCGCCGACCGCCACTGGCCCTTCCATCTCGAGATCGAGCAGACCGCAGACGCCCACACCACCCGCAAGTGGCTCTTCCGCACCCCCGACGGCGCCGCCATCGAGACCGTGTTGATGGGGTACCCGAAGCGGACCACCGTCTGCATCTCCTCGCAGGTGGGATGCGCCATGGGATGCACCTTCTGCGCCACCGGACAGTACGGCTTCGATCGGCACCTGGAAGCCGGAGAGATCGTCGCCCAGGTTGCCTACGCCAACGCCGCCCTCCGCAGCTCCCCCATCGCGGGATCACCCGACCACGTGACCAACGTCGTGTTCATGGGCATGGGCGAGCCCCTGGCCAACTACGACCGGGTCCGCGAATCGCTCCGCCGCCTCATCGAGACGATGGGGATCTCGGCCCGTTCGATCACCGTCTCGACCGTCGGCGTGGCCCCGGGGATCCGCCGTCTCGCCGCGGAGCCCTGGCCCGTCAATCTCGCCATCAGCCTCCATGCCGCCGACGACGCATCCCGTTCGGAGATCGTGCCGCTCAACCGCCGCTACCCGATCGACGACCTCGTCACCGCGGCGAGGGAGTTCTTCGCCGCCAAGGGGCGGCGGGTGTCCATCGAGTGGACCCTCATCGCCGGCAAGAACGACTCGGAGGGTGACGCCGCCGCCCTGGCCGGCATCGCCGAACGGATGCGGGCCCATGTCAACGTGATCCCGCTCAACCCGACCCCGCTGGGCGAGGATCGACCTCCGGATCGCTCTCGTGTCACCCGGTTCGTGCGCACCCTCCGCGATGCCGGGATCACCGCCACCGAACGCGACACCCGAGGCCGCGACATCGACGCCGCGTGCGGTCAGCTCCGCCTCCGCTCCGCCCGCCGCACGGAGCTGCCCGAGCGCGTCGTCTCACCGCGGTAACGTGACGGCGATCGACCGGAGAGGAACGATACGATGCGACTCGAACCAGGGGACGCCGCACCCCCGTTCACCCTGACCGACGACCGCGGACGCCAGGTCTCCCTCGCCGACTTCGCCGGCAGGAACGTCCTCATCTACTTCTACCCGAAGGCCTTCACACCCGGATGCACGACCGAGGCGATCGACTTCTCCGAACGGTATCCCGAGCTGTCTCGAGAAGGCTACGAGGTGATCGCGATCAGTCCCGACGATCCCGAACGCCTCGCCCGTTTCAAGCAGGAGCACGGACTGCCGTTCGTCCTCCTGTCCGACCCCGACCATGTCGTCGCCGAGACCTACGGTGCGTGGGGAACGAAGAAGAACTACGGACGCGAGTACGAAGGGATCATCCGCTCGACGTTCGCCGTCGACGCCGACGGCACGATCATCGACGCCTGGTACAACGTGCGGGCGAAGGGCCATGTGGCTCGCGTCGCCCGGGAACTCGACGTGGAGTCGACGTGAGCGCGATCCGCACCGCGGTGTTCCCGGTCGGTGGCCTCGGAACCCGGTTCCTGCCCGCGACCAAGGCACTGCCCAAGGAGATGTTGCCGGTCGTCGACAAACCCCTGATCCAGTACGCGGTCGACGAGGCTCGCGCCGCCGGCATCGAGCAGTTCGTCTTCGTGACCGGTCGCGGGAAGCTGGCGATCGAGGATCACTTCGACCGCAACCACGAACTCGAAACGACCCTCGCGGACAAGGGCAAGGACGATCTGCTCCGCTCCATCACCGACGACCTGCTCGACCCCGGCACCGCCGCGTACGTGCGCCAGACCGAGCCCCTCGGACTCGGCCACGCCGTGTGGTGCGCCCGCCATCTCATCGGGAACGCACCGTTCGCCGTTCTCCTCGCCGACGACCTGATCCACGGTGACGGGCCATGCCTCGCCGATCTGATCGCCGCCCACGCCCGCACCGGCGGTTCGGCCATCTCCGTGATGGAGGTCGACGCCGACGAGACCAGCCGATACGGGATCATCGAACCCGGCGACCGCACCGACGCCGGCATCGAGGTGCTCGGCATGGTCGAGAAACCCGCCCCCGAGGAGGCCCCGTCGAACCTGGCGATCGTCGGGCGCTACGTGCTGCTCCCCGAGGTCATGGGTCTCCTGGGAAGCCAGGACACCGGCGCCGGCGGTGAGATCCAACTCACCGACGCGCTGCGCGGGCTCATCGGGGTCGGGCCGTTCCATGCCGTTCCCGTCCGCGGCACCCGCTACGACTGCGGCACCAAGCTCGGGTTCCTCGAGGCGAACGTCGCGCTCGCCTTGTCCCGTCGCGACCTCGGTGGCGACCCCCGCCAGGCGCTCCATGCGATCCTCGAGGCCTGATCCGGCGGACGTCCGGGTCGCGCCCGAGGCATGAGAGAATCGATCCGAACGACTCACGAAGGGACCTGCCATGTTGAGCAAGCTCGAAGCGCTCCTCGAAGCCGGACAGTCCGTCTGGCTCGACTACATCCGGCGGGACCTGCTCGGCTCCGGAGAGCTCCGAGGCCTCGTCGACGACGGCGTCCGTGGCCTCACCTCCAACCCCACCATCTTCCAGAAGGCCATCGCCGGGACCGACCTGTACGACGACGAGATCCGGCACCACTCCGGTGAACCACCCGAGCGGATCTTCGAGGCGCTCGCCGTCGCCGACATCCGTGCCGCCGCCGACGTCCTCGCCGACGTCCATCGCGAGTCGAACGGGCGGGACGGCTTCGTGTCGCTGGAGGTGTCTCCCCTCCTCGCCGACGACGCCGAACGAACGATCGCCGAGGCACGGCGCCTGTGGGGTCTCGTCGACCGCCCCAACGTGATGATCAAGGTCCCGGCCACCGATGCCGGCGTCGTCGCGCTGGAGCGACTGATCGCCGAGGGGATCAACGTCAACGCCACCCTCATGTTCTCGCTGGCCCACTACGAGGCGATCGCCGGCGCCTACATCCGGGGGGTCGAGCAGGCTGCGGATCCGTCCGCGGTCGCTTCCGTGGCCTCGTTCTTCGTCAGCCGGGTCGACACGAAGACCGATGCCGCCCTGGAGAAGGTCGGCACGCCCGAGGCCTTGGCCCTGCGAGGCACCATCGCGGTCGCCAACGCCAAGGTCACGTACCGGCGCTACCGAGAGCTGTTCGAAGATCGGCCGTTCGCCATCGCCGCCCGCCGCGGGGCGACCCCGCAGCGGCCGCTGTGGGCGAGCACCTCCACCAAGAACCCGGCCTATCGGGACGTGCTGTACGTCGAGTCGCTCATCGGGCCGAACACGGTGAACACGCTCCCCCCGACGACGCTCGACGCCTTCATCGACCACGGCGAGGTCATCCCGAACGCCCTCATGGTCGGCGTCGACGACGCCGAGGGACGACTCGCCGCACTGACCGACCTCGGCATCGACTTCGACGAGATCACCCAGCAGCTCCAGATCGAAGGGGTGGCGGCCTTCGCGGCGTCGTTCGACGAGCTCCTCCGGGCGATCTCGGACAAGCAGGCGCGACTCGTCCGATGACGGCCTCGCTGGAGATCGAGCCGGGACGAGCCGCCGGCGCCGTCTCCCGACGATTGGCCCGTTGGGGCTCGGAACGTTTCGCCCACCGGCTGTGGGCGAAGGACCCGACCCTGTGGTTCGCCGATCCTCGGCCCGAGATCGTCGATCGCCTCGGCTGGCTCGAGCTCCCCGACCCTGCCAAGGTCGCGGCGATCGAGGCGTTCGCGGCAACGATCGTCGCCGGGGAGATCGACCACGTCGTGCTCCTGGGGATGGGGGGATCCAGCCTCGCCCCGCAGGTCTACGGTGCGGTGTTCGGCGAACGCCCGGGCCATCCCCACCTCGTCGTCCTCGACAGCACCCACCCCGATGCCGTCGCCGCCGTCGACGAGCGCGTCGATCCCGGCCGGGCCCTCTTCATCGTGGCATCCAAGAGCGGTACGACCCTCGAGACGATGTCGTTCTTCCGGTTCTTCTGGGCACGGGTCGCCGAACGGACCGACGACCCCGGAAGTCGCTTCGTGGCGATCACGGACCCCGGTACGCCGCTGGATTCGCTCGCCGTCGAACGGGCGTTCCGAGCCATCTTCCATGCTCCTGACGACGTCGGAGGACGGTACTCCGCGCTCACCGACTTCGGGCTCGTTCCGGCGGCCCTGACCGGGGTCGAGATCCGCTCCGTCCTCGACCGGGCCGCCGAAGCGATGGACGCCTGCGCCCCCGGGGTCCCGGTCGACGAGAACCCCGCGCTCGTTCTCGGCGCCACCCTGGGTGAGCTGGCGGCGAGCGGAACCGACAAGCTCGTGTTCCTGTTCGACCCGCCGTTCGGTGAGGTGCCCGACTGGACCGAACAGCTCATCGCCGAATCTCTGGGGAAGGACGGGAGGGGCATCGTCCCGGTCCCCCACCCGGCCCGTCCCGCCCCGTGGGCCGATCGCTGGGTGATGACCTCGTCGGATCAGACGATCGACGACCTCCCCCGGGCCCGACTGACCTTGGAGGACCCCGCCGATCTCGGTGCCGCCTTCTTCCTCCTCGAACTCGCCGTCGCCGCCGCCGGGTCCGTCCTCGGCGTCCATCCCTTCGACCAACCCGACGTGCAAGCAGCCAAGGAGTTCGCCAGGACCGCCATGGGATCGACCGCGGAGCTCGACGTGGAACGCATGTCCCTCGGCGACCCCGCCGTGGCGTCTGCCGTCGCCGCGGTACTCGGCGATCTCACCCCGCCCCGGTACCTGGCGATGCAGGCCTATCTGGCTCCCACCACGGTCACGACCGAACAGCTCGACGCGATCCGGGGGGACATCGAGGCAGCGACCACGGTGGTCTCGACCCTCGGATACGGCCCCCGCTTCCTCCACTCCACCGGCCAACTCCACAAGGGCGGGCCCGATACCGGGGTCTTCCTCCAGATCGTCGACCGTCCCCGGAGACGGCTCGACGTGCCCGGCACCGACTTCTCCTTCCAACAGCTCATCGCGGCGCAAGCCGCGGGCGACCAGGCGGCCCTCCGCCAGCGGGGACGGACCGTGCTGATGATCGACATCGGGGAGACGGAGCCGTCGAGCCTGTCGCGGCTACGCCTCACGGTCGGAACGGCGATGCGATGAGCGGACCCATCGATCCGCATCTCTTCGTCATCTTCGGCGGGACCGGCAACCTGGCCCGGACCAAGCTCCTCCCTGCCCTCCATGCGCTGCTGTACGGCGAAGGACTGGCCGACCGGGTGATCGTGCTCGGCGTCGGGATGGGTGCCCGCTCGGACGACCAGTACCGCACGATGGCCCGCGATGCGGTGATCGCGGCGGGCGGCGACCCGGAGACGGCTGCGGCATGGTGCTCCGAACGGGTCCACTACCGGGCCGTCGGCGACGATCCCCGGCTCGTGGGGCTCCGCGAGTCGATCCACCACATCGAGCAGGCCCACGGCCTGTCCGGCAACCGGATCTTGTACCTCGCGCTGCCGCCGTCGGCCGTCGCCCCGACGGTCACCGCCATCGGCGACAACGACCTCGCGACAGGCCCCGGATGGCAACGTCTCGTCATCGAGAAGCCCTTCGGCCACGACCTGGCCACCGCCATCGAGCTCAATGCCACCGTTCACCGCTACTTCGACGAGTCCGACGTCTACCGCATCGACCACTACCTGGGCAAGGAGACGGTCCGGAACCTCCTCGTGTTCCGCTTCGCCAACGCGCTGTTCGAACGGACCTGGAACCGGGACCACATCGAGTCGGTGACGATCACGATGGCCGAGACCGAAGGCGTCGACGACCGGGCCCGCTACTACGACGAGTCGGGTGCGGTCCGCGACATGGTGCAGAACCATCTCGCCCAGGTCCTCACCCTGGTGGCGATGGAACCACCCACGGGTCTCGGTTCCGAGGACATTCGCAACGAGAAGGTGAAGGTCCTGCGGGCCATGCCCGAAGTGGCGCCCTCCGAAGCCGTCTTCGGCCAGTACGGGCCCGGCACGATCGACGGCGACGACGTCGCCGGGTACCTGGAACTGGCAGGGGTGACGGAGGGATCGACGACCCCCACGTTCGTGTCCCTGACCGCTCACGTGGACAACTGGCGCTGGCAGGGGGTTCCCTTCACGCTGACCACGGGCAAACGGCTCCCCGAACGTCGCTCGCGGATCGAGGTCCGCTACCGACGTCCGCCGGTGTGCCTCTTCCACGAGGACTGCCCGGGTCACCAGAACCTGCTGTTCGTGACGCTCCAACCCGAGGAGGGCTTCGATCTGTTCTTCGACGTCAAACGGCCCGGAGACGCCGTGGAGCTCGACCGCATCCCCCTCAGCGTTCGGTACGCCCAACGCTTCGGAGAGCTGCCGGATGCCTACGAGACCTTGCTCAGGGACGTGATGGAGGGCGACCAGTCCCTCTTCGTACGAGCCGACGAGGTCGAAGAGTCGTGGCGGGTGTTCGCTCGCGTCCTGGACGCCAGCGAGCTCGTCACGTACCCGGCAGGCTCGCCCGGTCCGGTCCCTTGCTGAGGGACCTGCCGGCCGTCGGCGGATCCGGAGCTTCGATGGGGACCTCCACCATCGTCCTCGCCGAGGCGGGCAGCGACAACTCGAAGACCGACCCGCCGTCGTAGCGGTAGCGGAGGGCCCCACCCATCAACTCGGCGAGCGTCCGGGACACGGTCAGTCCCAGCCCCACGGATCCGGGTTGGCCCGTGTGGTCGTGCGCCCGCTCGTACGGGGCGAAGATCACGTCGCGCCGATCGTCGGGGATACCGGGACCGTCGTCCCGCACCAGGATCGCCACCGCCTCGCCGCGGTCCTCACAGGCGATCTCGATCGTGGGACCGCCGTAGCGGATGGCGTTGGTGATCAGGTTGCGGAGGATCTGCCGCATCCGGACCGGGTCGGCCCGGAGCCGGCCGGTGAACGGTTCGACGACGATGCGCTTGGTCGCGCCGCGTCCGAGCGACGCGACCACCGCCTCGATCTCGGCCGCGACGTCGAGATCCGTCGGATGCACCGACACCTTCCCGATGTCGGCTCGGGCGGCGACGAGGAGATCCTCGATGAGATCGGCGAGGTCCATGCTCTGTTCGGCTAGGAGCCGAGTGAACTCGGCCATCTCGTCATCCTGGAACTCGCGCCAGCGGTCCCGCATCTCGTGAGCCATGCCGGTCACGACCGTCAACGGCGTCCGCAGCTCGTGACTCACCGAGGCGATGAACTCGTCCTTGGAGCGCACCAGCTCCTCGAGCCGCTCCCGAGAGCGACTGCGATCGATCGCCGCGGCGAGCACGTTGGCCGTGGCGACGATGAAGTTGAGGTCGTCCGAGGAGAACACCCGCTCGGTGGTCGAGAACGCCCAGATCGCGCCGAAGGGCCGGTCGACGCCCGGCACCATGACGCTCACTCCGCTGCGGTATCCAGCCTCGCCGAGCTCGGGAACGGCGAAACGAACCTCCTCGGCGCTCCGCAACACGATCGGACCAGGGGTACCCACGGTCCGGCTGACGAGCGACCGGGTCAAGAGCCTCGCTCCCGGTGGCCATCCGACACCGGCCCGCATCACGAACGAGCCGCTCCTGCGGAGCTCATGCAACGCGGTGGTCTCGACGTCGAGCATCGAACCGAGGGTGGCCATCGCCCGTTCGAAGACCTGGTCGAGATCGACGCCCTCGAGGGCGTACTGACCGAGCGCGGCGACGGACTCCTGCTGCATGGCCCGCATCCGGAGCTCGGCTTCGACCCTCCTTCGTGCGGTGATGTCGACCAGGGCCCCCTCGAAGAACGTGCCCTCGTCGGTCTCGACGAGGCGTGAGGAGTCCGACACCCATACCGTGGAGCCGTCGAGGCGGATCAGCTCCTCCTCGGCGCCGTCGACCAGCCCTTCGTCCATGACCCTGCTGGTGAGACGTTCCCGTTCCCCATCCCGGACGTAGAAGTCGTGGGCGTCGAGACCGACCACGTTCGCGTCGTCGTCACCGCCGATCAGCTCCCGCAGGGCGGCGTTGGCCTCCATGATCTCGCCGTCGGGCCGGGTCCGGTACAACGCCACGGGGATCCGCTCGAACAGCGACCGGTAGCGACGCTCGCTGTCTTCGAGGGCCTCCTGAACCGCGAGCCGCTCGGTGATGTCGTGGACCAGAGCGAAGAAGCGGCTCGGTCGACCGTCGGACCCCGCCAGGACGGCGACGTCGAGCACGCACCGCCGTCGGGAACCGTCGGAACGGATGATGCCGACGTCGGCCGAGAAGGTGTCTTGTCGTCCTTCCATCGCCGCCCACCCGAACTCGAGCACCAGGCGGTGACTGTCGGGATCGACGACCTCGGTCCAGCGGGTCCCGATCAACTCGGCCCGCGGCCGCCCGACCAGGTCGGCGAAGGCCTCATTGACGTCGCTCATGACCAGGTCCGCCTCCGTCATGACGAAGGGGGTCGCGGCTCTCGTGAACGCCGACCGGAACCGGTGCTCGGCCTCACGCAGCGCCTCCTCGGCGCGGGCTCGTTCGGTCACGTCGGTGAACACGGCCTGGACGACGACGTCGCGCCCGCGGTGCAGCACCGTCAAGGTCACCTCGAGGACCGCGGGGCGTCCCGATCCGGCGTTCCGCTCGATCCGCTGCAGAGACGTCCGCTGGCGGTCCGACGCCACGAGGTCGTGGTACCCGGCGACGACCTCGGTGGGGAACCGCTCGTCGATCGGCCCGTCGAGAGCGCCGAGCAGGCGATTCGCTTCGGGGTTGGCGTACTCGATGGCGCCGTTGCGGATCTGGACGACACCCACGGGGGCCACTTCGAGCAGGGCCTCGAACCGCGTTCGGCTCTCGGTGAGCGCGGCGTGATTGCGGCGAACGAGATCCATCAACACCGCCGATCCCGCCACGAGCACGCCGATGGCGAAGACCCGCACGACGACCTCGATGATCCCCGCCCCTTCGTCCCCCGCGAGCCTGCCCGTGACGAGCGGCACGAGTCGCGCCAGCTCGAGGACGATCGCCAAGCCCACGATCCGGGCGGCCGTCCGACGACCGAGCAACATGACCGCCAAGGAGGAGGAACCGGCGACCAGCACCAACGTGAGCTCTGAGGCGACGGCATGGCCGACGGCGTAGGCCACGACGAGGTCGATGGTCAGCACCAGCGGGAGCGCTCGGAGGGACCCGAGGCGCGGCACCATCACCGGCAGCACCGCCAGCGTCGAGAGCGCCACCGCGCCGGCGACGCCGATCCGGGGGGACACCGACGGCGAGACCATCACCGCGAAGGCGAGGGCCAGGTAGACGCCCGCTCGGACGATCATGATCGTTCGATCGGATACGGCGCCGTGCAGATGTCTGGTGGGTGCCGGTGCCATCCGACTGGATATCGGCAGGTCGCCTCCCGACCTTGACCGGCACGGCGGTCAGTCCCGGCCGCGGTAGATCCGCACTTGGACCCGTTCGACGGTGACCATGCCCTCGGTGACCATACGGTCGACGGCCGGGAGGACCCCCTCGATCTTGTCGGCGACGTCGACGCATTCGATCACCATCGGCAGGTCCTCGGACATGCGGAGGAGATGGGCCGTGTGCACGACGGACGACCGGCCGAACCCGGCGACGCCCCGCAGCACGGTGGCCCCAGCGAGACCCTCGGTCCGGAGCAGGTCGAGGATCGCCTCGTAGAGGGGGCGGCCGCCGCTGCGATCGCTCTCCCCCACGAAGATGCGCAGGAGCAGGCCTTCCTGTGTCTGGTTCATCACCGTTCCCTTCTCATGCCACGCGGGTTGCGACGGTCACGCCCACCACGAACGCGATCGTACCCACCACTGCGGTCACGGCGAGGTTGATCGCTCCCCGCCGGGTTCCGACCCCTCCGTCGGCCACGAGCCCGACCGTCTCGACCATCCACGTCGAGAACGTCGTGAACCCCCCCACGAACCCTGCTGCGAGGACGTCGCGGGCGGTGCCGTCGGCCCGGGCGACGACCACGCCGAGCACGAACGCCCCAAGCACGTTCACCGACAGCGTCCCCCACGGGAACGCCGAGCTCGCACGCCGCTGCACGACACCCGACAGCCAGTAGCGGGCGACCCCGCCGAGCCCACCGGCGACCACGATCGCGGGCCACATCAGCGCCGCCCCAGGGCGATGCCTGCCGTCGCCACGGCCACGCCCACCAGGATCGAGCCGACGCCGTACACCAGCGCGCCCAGCCATCGGTCTCCGGCGATCTGCACGATGTCCTTGGCGAAACCGGCGAAGGTGGTGAAGGCTCCCAGCATCCCGATCCCCCAGAACGTCACGAGGATCCGGCCGGGTCCCGGACGGCGATCCCGCCAGCCGACGAACCACCCGAGGACGAACGCCCCAGCCAGGTTGACGACGACCGTCGCCGTCGGCGACGCCCATCCGGCGCCGGCGACCGCGGCCGCGACCACGATCCGGCCTGCCGTGCCGACCGCGGCGCCGGCGAAGACGGCCGCGAAGCGACGCAGCGGATCGGGAGCGGCGCGGACGGCGAACATCGGCCAGAACGTAGCAGCGCCGGTCATGGGACCGGCACACCGCGCCCGGTAGGCTCTCGTTGGAAGTACCGATATGGAGGGAGGCCGCATGGCAACGCAGTCCGGTGGGTTGGGTGACATCTTCGATCTGACGTTCGAGAAGTTCGTCACGCCGTCGGTGGTGAAGATCATCTACATCCTGATCCTGGTCTTCGCCGCCCTCGGATGGCTGTTCATCGTCTTCGCAGGGATCACCCAGGGCTTCGCGTCCTTCCTGGGTGCGTTGATCTTCGGCACGATCGGCGTCCTCGTCGGCGTGCTGCTGTACCGCATCATGCTGGAGATGGTGATGATCGTCTTCCGCATCGGCGACAACACCGAACGGATGGCCGACGCCCTGGAGAACCAAGGCTGAGGAACGACGACCGAGTGACCGTTGGAGGCCCCTTCGGGGGCCTCCAACGCGTCCGCCTACCATGCGGAGATGGACGGCGATACCAAGATCCCCCTCATCTTGTTCCCCACCTGCGTGATGGAGGCCATGGCTCCGGCGGTCGGCGAGGCCGTGGTCCGCACCCTGCGGGATCGAGGGTTCGCACCGTCGATCCCTCCCGACGCGACCTGCTGCGGCCAACCGGCCTGGAACGCCGGCTATCCCGAGGAGGCCGCCACCGTCGCCCGGACCACTCTGGCGGCGTTGACGGACGCACCGTCCGGCCCGGTCTGTGTCCCGGCGGGGAGCTGCGCGACGATGATGCGCGTCTACTGGCCGGAGCTGTTCCGCCGAGTCGGGGACGAGGAGGCACGAGCGGCCGCCGTGGAGATCGCCGACCGCATCGTCGAGTTCACCCGTCTCGTCGCCGACGACCGCCGGCAGGCCGACCGGCAGGGGACCGTCGCCTATCACCACTCGTGCCACATGCTGCGCGAGCTCCACATCCACGACGAGCCCGTCGCCCTGCTCACCGATGCCGGGTACGCGGTGGCCGACTGGGACGACGACGATCGCTGCTGCGGCTTCGGCGGGCTGTTCTCCGTCAAGGAGCCGGAGATCTCGGTGGCCATGGCCGACGAGAAGATCGACGGTCTCCCCCTCGACGGGATCGAGGCCCTCGTCGGATCCGACCTGTCGTGCCTCCTGCAGCTCGAAGGCAGGATGCGACGCCGGGGCATCGACCTCCCCGTCCGTCACATCGCCGAGCTCCTCGACCCGTCCGGTCCGACCGATGTCCGATGATCTCCGCACACGGGCCACGGAGGCGCTGGCCGACCGGGGACTCCACGAAGCCCTCGCCCGGGCGACCGACCGCTTCGTCGAGATCCGCCGAGCCGGCGACGACGTCGCCAACCTCGACGCCCTGAAGCGCGCCGCCCGGTGGCAGCGCCATCGGGTGATGGAACGGCTTCCCGAGATCCTCGAACGCTTCGCCGACGCCGTGGGCAGGGCAGGCGGGGTCGTGCATTGGGCCGCCGATGCCGCCGAGGCGAACGACATCGTCGGCGACCTCGCCGCCCGGCACGCGGTGCGGACCGTGGTGAAGTCCAAGTCGATGCTGACCGAGGAGATCGGGCTCAACGAAGCCCTCGAGGCCGTCGGGATCGACGTGGTCGAGACCGACCTGGGGGAATGGATCGTGCAGCTCGCCGGGGATCGCCCATCGCACATCTTGGGACCGGCCATCCACTACACGCGGGAACGGGTGGCGGAGCTGTTCTCGGCCCGCGCCGGCGAGGAGCTCCCTCCCGACCCGGAGGTGCTGTGCGCCTATGCCCGAGCGTCGCTGCGGGAACGGTTCCTGGAGGCCGACATGGGCATCTCGGGATGCAACTTCGGCGTGGCCGAGACCGGGACGGTGGTTCTGGTCACCAACGAGGGCAACGGGCGGATGGTGACGTCGGTCCCGCCCATCCATGTCGTCGTGATGGGCATGGAGCGGATCGTCGAGACCTGGGATCAACTCGACCTGATGATGACGCTGCTCCCTCGTTCGGCCACCGGCCAGCAGCTGTCGGTCTACACGACGCAGGTGACCGGCCCGCGCCGGGACGGCGAGATCGACGGACCCGACGAGCTGCATGTGGTGATCGTCGACAACGGACGTAGCCACGTCCTCGGGACCGGCGCCCACGAGATGCTGCACTGCATCCGCTGTTCGGCCTGCCTCAACGTCTGTCCGGTGTACCGGCAGATCGGCGGGCACGCCTACGGATCGGTGTACTCGGGGCCGATGGGCGCCGTCCTCACGCCGCTGCTCGACCCGTCACCCGCCGCCACCGAGCTGGCGAACGCCTCGAGTCTCTGTTCGGCGTGCCACGAGGTGTGTCCGGTCGGTATCCCGCTCCAGGATCTCCTCCTTCTCCGCCGGGCCGACAACGCCGCCGGCGGCGCCCCGGCGGCGTTCCGGGCGTGGGCGAAGGTGTGGAGCCGTCCGGCGGCGTATCGGGCGTCGATCGCCGCGGTGCAGACCGGCGCCCGGATGGTACCCGACACGTTCGTGCCCTCGGCGTGGACGGACGGCCGGACCGTTCCCCGACCGCGGGGCCGCGGGTCGCTGCGGGAGCGACTCGCCCGGGGGGAGATCTGATGGACCGCGACGCCTTCCTCGCTCGCGTCCGCCGTCGGGTCGATCTGGGGTTCCCGCCCAACGCGGCGCATCCGCTCGCTCGAGTCGACGACGTGCCCGAGGCGGTGTACACCGAGCCCCTCGACGATCTGGTCGGCGCCTTCGTCGCCGCGGTCCGACGTCAAGGCGGGGAACCGCATCGAGCGACGACGATGGAGGCGCTGGAGACGGTCCTCGACGACGTGCTGGCCGGCGCCGGGACGGTCGCGGTCTCCGCCGATCCGGAGGTGGCGCTCGTCACCGACCTGCTGGACGATCGATCGATCGACATCGTCCACCCCCGGGGAGCGAACGAGCTCGCCGACGTTCCGATCGGCGTCACCGGCGCGGCGGGGGCGATCGCCCGGACCGGAACGGTCGTGGTGGCGTCGTCGCGGGCGGCGAGCCGCAGCGTCTCGCTCATCCCCCCGGTCCATCTCGCCTTGGTGCCGGCCGGGTCGATCGTGGCGACGCCGTCGGACTGGTGGAGGAACATGGACGATCGACATCCCGACGGACCGCCGTCGCAGCTCGTGTTCATCACCGGCCCGAGCAAGTCGGCCGACATCGAGTTGACGCTGACGGTCGGCGTGCACGGGCCGAAGCGGCTCGTGGTCGTCGTCTGGGAGGGATGAGGGTCACCCTTGGTCGGGGAAGCACTCGTCGCCGCGGGTCGACGAGGACTGTCCGGACCGTCCCGCCAGCACGCTGCGCACCTTGGACCGGATGCGGTCGACGTCGGGGATGGCGTTGAACGCCTGGTCTCGCACCGGCGCGTAGTAGGGAGGGATGAGCCCCACGGTGGTGACGTCGTCGAAGTCGAGCTGAGCCGCCGCGGTCACGAGATCGGGGAGGAAGCTCAACGGGACGTTCGTCACGACCGAGCTCTCGACGGCGTCCGCGATCGCGGGGAACGACCGCAGGATCGTATAGGTGTCGAACTCGGCCGCGACGGCCTTGAGGAGGCAACGCTGACGTCGCATCCGGGTGTAGTCGGACGATCCCTTTCGGGCGCGGATGAACGCCAACGCCTCGGTGGCGGTCAGGTGCTGCCAGCCCTCGTCCACGTCGATCGTCGCCCATTGAGCACCCTCGGTCGGCGGGGAGACCTCAGCGACGAGTGGCTTGTCGACGTAGACGTCCACGCCCCCGATCGCGTCGACGAGATCGACGAACCCTTTCATGTCGATGAGGGCGTAGTAGTCGATCCGCAGGCCGAGGAGCTCCTGGAGGGTCCGGCGCAGCATCTCCATGCCCGGATCCACCGCGTCGGGGAAGGTCCGGGTCCACTTCCGCGTCGACGCGTACAAGGCGTTGATCTGCCCGGGGTAGCACTTGCACGGTTCCCACGGCGGCGGTTCCTCCCCTTCGACCGGCGGCGGTGGCGGGAACAGCCGGAGCTCGAGGTTCACGAAGGCGTCTTCGAAGCGCTTCGGGACCGGAACGTGGCCGTAGTTGCGAGGGACCCCGAACAGGGCGGCCTTCCCGGTGGTGGTGTCCAGAGTGGCCACGATCATCGTGTCGGTGCGCAGTCCGGACCGGCCCGGACCGGCGTCGCCGCCGGCGAGGAGGATCGTGATCCGGTCGACGTCCACCCGCTCGTCGAACGGCAGGAACGGCGCCGGTGCGTGATGTGAGGTGAGCTCCTCCCTGCGGAGGGCGACGGCGTCGGGGTCGCCGACACCGTCGTGGAACATGAGCCCGGCACGGCTCTCGCGGGGATCGAAGTGAGGATCTGGGACCTCTGCCTCGTCGGGCGGGCCGACGTCGACGATCGTGGTCGGTGTCGCGACCTGCCCTTCGCCATCGGCCACGAACACGGTGTCGAGGAGCCGGATGGCGAGGACGTCGTAGGCGACGACGGCGACGTGGGGGACGATGGTCAACGCCACGAGCGCCGCCATCGTCACGGTCCCGGCCCGTCCCGATGCCGCTCCCCCGGCTTCCCGCCAGGCGTCGACGACGGCGTAGATCCTCCATGCCATGGCGACGACGACGATCCCCATGAGGGCCCACAGGAGGGCGGGCGTGACTGCCCATCCGACCAACGTCGACTTCGAGGCGCCACGCACCACCAGGAGGCCGCCGACGAGCGCCAGGTTGGGAGCGAACAGGGCGACGGCCTTGGTGCGGCGACCAAGGTACCAGTGGCCGGTGCCCGGAACGACGAAGGATGCGACCACGGCGATCAGCGGCGAGGCGACGCCGGCCGGTCGGATCTGGATCGTGGATTCGCCACTCACGTTCGTGCCCTCGGGTCGTCGAAGGCGAACGCTACGACGTCATCTCCGATATCGGAAGCCTCACCCCGCCGTGTCGACAGGTGCTTCGACGTGCACGAAGGCTTCCGCCGTGTAGCCGACGCTGGTGCGCATGGTCAGGGCTTCTCCCACCTCGGGGGGCGGTTCGTCGTCGACGAGGGCGGCCGTCTCGAACCGGGCCTCGAGCTCGGCGATGCGATGCTCACGGTCCGACAGGAGACGACGGAGCCGTTCCACGTCGTCGCCGCCGGCAGGGGCCGCCTGGAGGCGGGCCACCTCCCGCCGGAGGGCGGCGGCGTCCTCCCGTTCGGCTTCGAGCTCCGCCACCGTGGTCTTGGCAGCCACGAGGCGCTCCTGGAGGTCCGCCATCCGCTTGCGGAGCCGGTCGACCTCTTCGCTGGAATCGGTGGCGGGCAGGCCCACCGGGGACGGGGCATTGCGACGGCCGACGACACGTCCGATCAGGATCCCGGCGACGATGCCGATCGACGTCGCTGCCGCCATGAAGACGACGATCTCGGCCGCGGCGAACAGGGCTCCTCGCATCAGTTGCTTCCTCCTTGCTGCATCAGCATCTCGATCGGACCGAACCGGAACTCGACGCGACGGTTCTGGGCTCGGCCTTCGGGGGTCGTGTTGGGAGCGATCGGGTGTCCCTCACCGAAGCCGACGGCGATGATCCGTCGCTCGTCGATCCCGGCGGCCACGAGCCAGGCTTTGGCGTTCCCGGCTCGGCGTTCCGACAGCACCTGGTTGGCGGCCCGGGTTCCGACCGAGTCGGTGTGCCCTTCGATGACGATCCCGAGGGTCGGGTTGCGGGCGAGGATGCCTGCGGCAGTGCCCAACAACGTCTGGAGCTGCGGCGACAGCTCGGCGCTGCCGCTCTCGAAGGTCGCGCCGCCCCGCAACGAACCGGTGATGACGTCGTCGTCGATGTCGAGGGTCCATTGCGGGATGGCGGCGAGTTGAGGGATCACGAACGGCAGGCGGTAGAGCGAGAACGAGGCATCGGTGCCGCGATCGACGACGAGTCGGTCCGTGACCGCGTCGGGCCCGAAGGCGGCGATGGCCGCCGAGCGCAACGCGTCGGCGATGTCGTCGGTGGGGACGGTCCCCGAGAGGGTGAGGGTCCCGTCGCCGGGCGCGTCGGCGTGGAAGTCGGGTGGCGTGAGGCCGTTGACTCGGACCCGATCGTCGAGGACGACGTCGGGACCGAGTGCCGACCCGATGGCTCCCAGCAGCTTCGCCTTGCGCTCCGGCGTCGGGGCGGAACCTTCGACGACCGCCCGCTGCCCGTCGACGACGAGCTTCGCCTCGGGAACGATGGCGAGGAAGGCCACGGCGCGGGGAGCTCCTTCGAGCCAGGTGGCGGGGGGCACGTCGCCGACGTCGACGCCGCCGTCGAGGAGGGGGGCGTAGATCAACTCTGCGACCTGCTGGATGCCTTCGGCGACGGCCGGGGCCGGCACGACCCCCGACAGGGTCAACGTCCCCTGATGGAGGGTGGCCTCGAGGCGGGAGGAGGCGAGGATCGACGTGGAGGTCGTCGACGTCGGGTCGGCGGGTCGAGTCGGTTCGGTCGGCTCCGGTCCGGGACGCTCGCCCACGACGTTGAACTCGACGGTGCGGATGCCCTCGACACCGGCGAGGGCATCGACGACGGCCTGCCGGTCGTAGCCGGGGGTGACATCGACGGTGACGTCGCGCCCGTCGACCGAGATGGCGGCGTCGACGCCCACGGCGGCGACGGCCGCGGTCGCAGCCTGGGAGATGGCGTCGCGTTCGTTGGGAACCCCGACGAACACGGCGAGGACGACCAGCGCGAGCCAGGCGCCGGCGAGCGCGGCCAGCGTCCTTCGGGTGCTCTCCGACATCCGGTACCTCCTCGATGGGGGTATCGGCGCTCGAGGCCCTGGAGTTGACGGCTTTCTCGGCTCGGATCGGCGGTGTGTGTGTCACCCGGGCGCGTCGATGAACGCCATGATGGCGGCGGCGACGGCGCTGGCGTCGGTGGCCTCGTCGAGCGAGCGGATCGCGATGTCCACCACGTCGCCACCGATGCGGTCACGGCGACCCTCGCACAGGGCGGCGACGTATGGGGCGGTGAACTCGGGATGGCCTTGGAATCCGATGGCGTGGTCCCCGACGGCGATCACGGCCACAGGACAATGCGGCGATCCCGCCAGGACCTCGGCTCGCGTCGGGAGCGCGACGACCTGGTCTCGATGGCTGGACAGGAGCTTGAGGTCCGTCGGGATCGGCGAGGCCCACGGGGGCCGGGGGCCGGTCCAGGTCACGTGGGAGACGCCGACCTGCCAGCCCTGCGGCGCCTTGGCCACCTCTCCGCCCAACGCCTGAGCCATGAGCTGCATGCCGAAGCAGATCCCGACGAAGGGCCGCTGTGCGCCGATCACGTCGACGACGAACGATCCGAGCCGGCGGATCCACGGTTCGGGGTCGTAGACCGATGCCGCAGATCCGGTCGTGATCCAGGCGTCGCACTCGGCGACGGAGGCGGGCAACTCGCCCGAGACGACGTCGTACGAGCACAGCTCGACGGCCCCTCCGAACAGCGCCGCGAACATGTCCGGGTAGTCGCCCGCGATCGGCAACAACTCGTCGCGAACGTGGTCGCAGACGAGCAGACCCACACGCACGGCGTCAGTCCCTTCCGACGAAGACGGTCTTGTACTCCGAGTAGTGGTCGAGGGCGACCATCCCCTGTTCCCGCCCGATCCCCGAGCGCTTCACGCCCCCGAAGGGGGCTTCGATGTGGACGCTGGAGCTGGAGTTGATCGACAGCATCCCGGTCTCGAAGGCCCGGGCGACTCGCAGCGCCCGGCCGATGTCACGGGTCCAGATCGAGCCCGACAGCCCGTACCGGCTGGTGTTGGCCAGGGCGACGGCCTCCGCCTCGTCGGCGAAGGGCAGGATCCCGACGACCGGCCCGAAGATCTCGTCCTGCATGAGCTGCATGTCGGGCCGCACATCGAGGTACACCGCCGGCGTGAGGTAGTTCCCTCGGGACCCGAGGCGTTCGCCTCCGCACACCCGCCGGGCGCCTTCCTGCTCGCCCAGCTCCAGGTAGCCCTGCACCCGTCGGAGATGATCGGCGGTGACGAGCGGGCCGATCTCGGTTCCCTCGTCCATCGGATCACCGACGATGAGGCGCTCGGTCCGGTCGACGAAGCGAGCGACGAACTCGTCGAAGACGTCTCGCTGAACGAGGATGCGGCTGCGCGAGCAGCAGTCCTGGCCGGCGTTGTCGTAGACGGCGAAGACGGAGGATCCGACGGCGTCGTCGAGGTCGGCGTCGGCGAAGACGATGTTGGCCGACTTGCCGCCGAGTTCCAACGAGACCCGCTTGATGTCACCTGCGGCCCGGCGCATCACCTCGGCGCCGACCTCGGTCGAGCCGGTGAAGGAGACCTTCCGGACGTCGGGATGCTCGACGAGGGCGTTCCCGACGACCGACCCGGCGCCGGGAACGACGTTGAGGACCCCGGGCGGTAGCCCGGCTTCGAGCGCGACATCGCCGAGCGCCAATGCGGTCAGCGGCGTGATGCTCGCCGGCTTGGCGACGACGGTGTTGCCCATGGCCAAGGCAGGCGCCACCTTCCACGAGAGGATCAGCAGTGGGAAGTTCCACGGGACGATGGCGGCGCATACCCCGATGGGTTCCCGGAAGGTGAGCAGGGTGCCCTCGGCGTCGCTGGGGATCGTCTGGCCGTGGAACTTGTCGACGGCCCCGGCGTAGAAGTCGAAGGTGGTGGCGGCGGCGGCGATCTCACCTCGGGCGGCGGCGATCGGCTTGCCGACGTTCCTGGATTCGTACAGGGCGAGGCGTTCCGCGTCTCGGCGGATGAGTTCGGCGATGCGGCGGAGGACGTCGCGGCGTCGGCGTGGCCGCATCGTCGGCCAGTCTCCGGAGGCGAACGCGGCCGCTGCGGAGGCGACCGCGGCGTCGGCGTCGGCGCGGGTGGCTCGGGCGACGCGCGCGAAGGGCTCGTTGGTGGCGGGTTCGACGAGGGTCGACCACGCTCCGTCGGAGGCGTCACGCCGCCGTCCGGCGATCAGGATGCCCTGGTCGGGCACGGTCGTGTCCGTCATTGGGGCGTCACGTAGGCGGCGGTGATCCCTCCGTCGACGAGGAACTCGGTCCCGGTCATGTACGACGAGTCGTCAGAGGCCAGGAACAGGGCCGCCTTCGCCATCTCGACGGCCTTCCCGAACCGTCCCATCGGCACGTGGACCAAGCGTCGCTGCTTCTTGGCGTCGGTGTCGAGGAACTTCATCAACAACTCGGTGTGGAGCGGTCCGGGGCTGAGGGCGTTGACGCGGATGTTCTCCCGCGCATGGACGACGGCGAGCTCCCGGGTGAGCGCCAGGACCGCCCCCTTCGAGGCGGTGTAGGCGACCTGCGGGGTGGCCGCCCCGAGACGGGCGACGAACGACGCGGTGTTGATGATCGATCCGCCCCCGGCCCGGCGTAGGGCGGGGATCCCGAACTTGCATCCGAGGAAGACCCCTTTGGCGTTGATGTCCATCGTTCGGTCCCAGACCGCCTCGGCGGTCTCCACCGCATCTCCGTCGCCGGGATCCATGATCCCCGCGTTGTTGAACAGCACGTCGAGGGAGCCGAAGGCCTCTTCGGCGGCGGTCACCATCGCCTCGGCGTCGGCGGCGTTCGCAACGTCGGCGATCACGGCGATCGCCCGACCGCCGGCCTCCTCCACCGCGGAGACGGTTTCGGCCAGGGCCGGCTCCACGATGTCGACCGCCACCACGGCAGCTCCCTCGGCGGCGAAGATCAGTGCGCTCTCGCGTCCGATCCCGCCTCCGGCGCCGGTGATCAGCGCGACCTTCCCGTCCAGCCGTCCCATCGTTCACCACCCCTCTCTCGTCAGATCCGTTCGAAGTACCGCCACCGTTCCCAGTCCGTCACGGCGTTGTCGTACGCGGCTTGTTCGGTGCGGTAGAAATGCGCGTAGTGGCGTTGGACCTCTGGACCCAACGCGGCAGCGACGAACTCGCTGGCGGCGAACAGCTCGGTGGCGTCGCGGAGGGTGCGGGGGACGTGCGGGAGCTCGGCGGCTCCGTAGACGTCACCTTCGAACATGGCTTCCGGCTCGACCTGCTCGTCGATCCCTTCGAGCCCGGCGGCCATCACCGCGGCGTAGGCGAGGTACGGATTGACATCGGCGCCGGGGATCCGGCACTCGATGCGGAGGCTCTGGCCGTGCCCGACGACCCGGAACCCGGCGGTCCGGTTGTCGTAGCTCCATGCGATCCTGGTCGGTGCCCACGACCCGTCCTGGTATCGCTTGTACGAGTTGATGGTCGGAGCGAAGAACGGCATCACGTCGTCGACCCTGCGCATCCATCCCGCGAGGAACCAGCGGAACCGGTCCGAGCAGCGGACGGGCCCGAAGGTGTCGTCACCGAAGAAGACGTTGCGGTCGCCTTCCCACAGGCTGAGATGGAGATGGGAGCTGGAGCCGGCCTCGGCGGCGTCGGGCTTGGCCATGAACGTCACGCTCATGCCGAGCTGTTCGGCGGTGTCCTTCATCGCCAGCTTCATCAACGTGTGACGATCGGCCATCTCCAGGATCTCGGCGTAGCGGATGTTCATCTCGTGCTGTCCACGACCCCATTCGCCCTTCGAGTTCTCCACGGGGATGCCGGACCGGTTGAGGTGTCGTCGGACGGCGCCGTTGAAGTGCTCCTCCCGAGTGCCTTGCAGGAGGTGATAGTCCTCGATGTACCACCCTAGGGGCGTGAGGCCTTGGTAGCGGCTCGCCGCGGCGTCGCGGTAGCTGTCCTCGTACAGGTAGTACTCGAGCTCGGATGCGGCCTTGGCGGTGTAGCCCCGTTCGGCAGCCAGGGCGAGCTGGCGCTTCAAGATCGACCGGGGAGCGACGGCGACCAGCTCCCCGGTTCGATCGTCGACCAGATCGCATAGGACGATCGCCGTGCGAGGAAGCCAGTCGGCGAGCCGGAACGTCCCGAGGTCGGGCACCATGTGGAAGTCGCCGTATCCCAGCTCCCAGTTGGCGTACTCGTATCCGGGGACGGGCTCCATCTCCATGTCGACGGTCAGGAGGTAGTCGCATCCGTGGGTGCCCGCCTCGAAGATCTCGTCGCGGAAGAACTCGGCATCGAACCGTTTGCCGTGCAGCCGTCCGTAGTGGTCGGTGAACGCGACGATGACGGTGTCCACCTCGTCGGCGTCGACGAGCTCGCCGAAGTCGTCCAGGCTCAACATCCCACGCAGCGGCGCCACGTTCCCTCCGTTCGTCGTCGGATCCGGGTGAGGCATCAACCCTACGGGCCGACCTGCGTCGTTGGCCAACCCGGGCGGGCCGCGGGCGTGCGGTACGCTGCGGCGCCCATGCACCACCACCACCGCCGCCGCCGTGAGCTCCACCGGGTCGACGAGGGGCTGTTGGGTACCAGAGAGCTCGTCGCCATCGCCGTGGGCGGGATGATCGGAGGCGGGATCTTCTCGGTTCTGGGCCTGGCGGCGCAGATCGCCGGGCACGCCGCACCGTTGGCGTTGGGCGTGGGCGCACTGGTCGCCGGCGCCGCCGGATACTCGTATGCGAAGCTGGCGCTCGCCTACCCCCGCGACGGCGCCAGCTACACGTACCTGCAACGGGCTTTCCCGAGCAACCCGGTGGTCGGATCGGTGACCGGATGGACGGTGATCCTCGGGTACATCGGGACCCTCGCTCTGTACTCGTTCACCTTCGGGGCCTACGCATCGGATCTGCTCGGCCATCCCGGATCGGCGCCGTGGCGGATCGCTCTCGGGTTGGGGGCCCTCGGGGCGTTCCTGGGGGTCAACCTGGCGGGGGTTCGGGAAGCGGGGATCGTCGAGGATCTGATCGTGTACGCCAAGATCGCCATCTTGGGGTTCATCGGGGCGATTGGGCTCTCCCAGGTGCAGGTAGCGAAGATGACCCCGGTGTTCGATCGGGGGATCGGCGCCGTCTTCAGCGCCGGGGCACTGATCTTCGTCGCCTACGAAGGGTTCCAGCTCACCACCAACGCGGTGCAAGAGACCGAGGATCCCCGACGGACGCTGCCCCGGTCGATCTACGCGGCGATCGCCCTGGTCGGGGTCATCTACGTGTCGCTGGCGTTCGTGGCGGTCGGGACCCTCTCCGTCGACCAGCTCGTCGCCGCAGAGGAGTACGCCCTCGCGGTGGTGGCACAGCCGATCCTCGGCAACCTGGGGCGGGTGCTCGTGGGGGTGGCGGCGATGTTCGCCACTTCGTCGGCGATCAACAGCACCCTGTTCGGTGCCTCGCGGCTCATGGCCGACATGGCCGATACCGGATCGATGCCGGCCGGCCTCGGTGTCCGATCGGCCAGGAACGTTCCCGTGCGGGCGGTCGTGGCGATGACGGTGCCCGCAGGCGTCCTGATGCTGGCCGGCACGCTGAACCTGATCGCAGCGTTCTCGTCGATGACGTTCCTGCTCGTGTCGGTGGCGGTGTCGGTCGCCAACGTGCGGCTCCGGGCCGACACGAAGGCGACGATGTGGCTCATCTGGCTCGGTCTGGTCCTCATGGGCGCCACGATCATCCTCCTGGTCGCCCATCTCGTCGACACGGACGTCCCGACGCTGTTGGGCATCATGGCGGGCTACGTCGTCGCCGTGGCGCTCGAGGAGATCTATCGCCGTCACCGGGAGCGGCACCCGCCGGGCACATCGGCTTGAATACCGGCCATGCGCATCCTCTTCGCCGACGCCCTGGACGCGTCCCGGGTCGAACGTCTCTCTGCCGCCGGACACCAATGTGTGGTCGAGCCGGATCTGTCGCCGGCCGCTCTGCCCGGCCGGATCGCCGGTTTCGAGGCCCTCGTCGTCCGCTCGACGCGGGTGGACGCCTCCACCTTGGAGGCCGCCGATCGTCTCGAGATCGTGGTCCGCGCCGGCGCCGGCACCAACACCATCGACACCGACGCGGCCGCGGACCGGGGGATCTTCGTGTGCAACGTCCCGGGCCGCAATGCGATCGCGGTGGCCGAACTGACGATGGGGCTCATCATGGCGCTCGACCGGAACATCCCCGACAACGTGGCCGAGCTCCGAGCGGGACGATGGGACAAGCGCCGATTCTCCGACGCGCGGGGGCTCTTCGGCAGGTCGTTGGCGATCGTGGGGATGGGCTCCATCGGGATGGAGGTGGCGGCCCGCGCCCTGGCGTTCGGGCTCCGAGTGGCGACCATCGACCGACCCCGCCCCGCCGAGACCACCGACCGCCTCGCCGACCTGGGGGTGGACCTCGTCGCCGATCGGGCGTCGCTGCTGGCCGACGCCGACATCGTGTCGCTCCACGTCCCGTTGACCGACGCGACCGAGGGGATGGTCGACGCCGCTTTCCTCGCCGAGATGAAGGACGGGGCATGGCTGATCAACACGTCGCGGGGTGGGCTCGTCGTCGAATCGGCGCTGCTCGAGGCGCTGGATCGCCGCGGGATGCGGGCCGGTCTGGACGTCTACCCCGACGAGCCGTCGGCCGGTGCGGGCGAGTACCGCTCGGCGCTGGCCTCCCACCCGTCGGTGTACGGGACCCATCACATCGGCGCCTCGACCGCACAGGCGCAGCGGTCCGTCGCCGACGGGACCGTCGAGGTGCTCGAGGCCTACGCGCGGGGGACGATGCTCAACTGCGTGAACCTGGAGGTCGAACACCTCGGAGAGACGGTCCTGGCGATCCGCCACTACAACCGGGTGGGCGTCCTGTCGTCGGTCCTGGAGGTCCTCAAACGGGCCGACCTCAACGTGCAGGATCTCCACAATCGGATCTTCTCCGGCGCGACCGCGGCGGTCGCGACGTTGGCCGTCGACGGGACCGTACCATCGGATCTGCTGGCGGAGCTCCGTGACGTCCCCGATGTGATCCAGGTCACGGCGCGCCCGAGGAAGGGAACACGATGATGCGCATCTACAACTTCAGTGCCGGCCCGTCGACCTTGCCGCTCGAGGTCCTCGAGGAGGCCCGCGACGAGCTGGTCGACTATCGGGACACCGGCATGTCGATCATCGAGATGAGCCATCGGGGCCCCGAGTACACCGCCGTCCACGAGGCGGCGATCGCGGATGCTCGTGCCGTGTATCGGGTCCCGGAGGACTTCGCCGCGATCTTCGTCCAGGGCGGCGCGTCCCTCCAGTTCGCGATGGTTCCCCTCAACCTGCTCGGCCGGGAGCATCGGGCAGGGTACGTCGACACCGGCGCCTGGGCGTCGAAGGCGATCGCCGACGCCGCCCATCACGGCGAGGTCTATACGGCGTGGTCGGGTGCCGCCGACGGCTATCGGCGGGTACCCGACGACGCCGAGCTGACGATCGAGAACGGCACCAGGTACCTGCATCTGACCAGCAACGAGACCATCGGCGGGGTGCAGTTCCACCGATGGCCGGAGGTCGACGTGCCGCTCGTGGCCGACATGTCGTCCGACTTCTTCAGCAGACCGATCCCGTGGGAGCGGTTCGATGTCGTCTACGGCGGCGTCCAGAAGAACCTCGGGCCCGCCGGCGCGGCGCTGGTGTTCATCCGGCGTTCGGTCCTCGCCGAGACCAACCGGGACCTGGCCGCCTACCTCCGCTACGACGTCCACGTCGCGAAGGACTCGATGTACAACACGCCGCCGGTGTTCACGATCTACATGGTGGGCAAGGTCCTCCGCCACCTCCGTGAGCACGGCGGGATCGGCGCGCTGGCGGAACGTGCCGAGCAGAAGGCGAAGCTCCTGTACGGGGCGATCGACGGCAGCGGCGGCTTCTACCGGAACCCGGTCGATCCGGCCAGCCGGTCGTTGATGAACATCGTGTTCCGACTCCCCAGCGAGGATCTCGAGGCCCGGTTCGTCGATCAGGCCGCCGCCGCAGGGCTCTCGGGTCTGAAGGGCCATCGCAGCGTCGGTGGATGTCGGGCGTCGGTCTACAACGCGATGCCGATCGACGGCGTCCGCGCCCTCGTCGAGTTCATGGACGACTTCCTCCGTCGGGAAGGCTGATGCGGGTCGGACCGATCCGGGCGAAGCTGGTGACCCCGGAGCTGGCCGACCGGGTGGTCGCCCCCGCCTATGACCTGTTGTCGGCGGAGGACCGCAAGCGGATCCTGGCCGAGGAACCGCTCAGTTTCCTCCACGCGATCCGATCGCCCGACGAGTACGAGACCGGTGTCGACGAGGATCGGGTGCTGGCGGACTCCGCGGCGGGTCTGGACCGGTTGCTGGCTGCCGGAGCGTTCGCCGACGTGGGCGCCCCGGCGTTGTTCGTCTACCGCTTGGCGACCGGCGATCACGTCCAGACGGGCGTCGCCGGGGCCCTGGCGGTCGCCGACGTCACCGACGGGGCGGTCCTTCCGCACGAGACGACCCGGATCGACAAGGAGCACCGCCTGACCCGCTATCTCGAGACGGTGCGAGCGGCGTCGTCCCCCGTCTCCCTGACCTATCGTCCGAACGCCGCGATCGCGGACCTCGTGGCGGCGGTGACGAACCGCAGGCCGGAGGTCGACACCGTCGGGGACGACGGCCTGCGCCAGCAGGTGTGGGCGATCACCGACGTCGACACGGTCGCGGCGGTCTCGGATGCGTTCGATCGGGTGCCCGCCTCCTACCTGATCGACGGGCATCATCGGGTCGCTGCGGCCCTCCGGATGGCGGCGGCGGATCCGGACCGGTCGTCGTTCTTCGCCGTGCTGTTCCCGGCCGATCAGGTCCGGCTCGTCGCGTTCCACCGGACGCTTCGGAGCCTGCCTGCCGATCTCGTCGACCACGCCGAATCGGTGCTCCGGTCGCGGTTCGGGGTGGTCGACGTGGCCGATGCATCCGACGTGGCACCCCGCGGTCCGGGCCAGGTCGGAGTGATCCTGCCCGGTCGCCGTCTTCGGGTCGACCTCGGGGATACCGACGGTCTGCAGGATGCGGATCTCCTCCAGGACCGCATCCTCGGCCCCATGTTCGGGGTGGAGGATCCCCGCTCGGACGATCGTCTCGACTACGTGCCGGGGATCTCCGATGCCCAGGCGCTCGCCGATCGGATCGAGCGGGACGAGTTCTCGGCGGCGTTCTTGCTCCATCCGATGTCGGTCGACGAGATGATGGCGGTGTCCGACGCCGGGCTTCGCCTGCCACCCAAATCGACGTGGTTCGCTCCGAAGGCCCGGTCGGGGGTCTTCCTCACCGCCGTGTGAGGCCCGGTAAGCGGTTCAGATGCGGCACTCGCTGTCGCGACCGGTGGCGAAGGTGGTGTCGGGACCGGCATGGATGAGCCGCTGGACCTCGGCGCGGATCGCATCGATGTCGGGGATCGGTTGGCCCCGATGGTTGCCGGTGGGGGCGTAGTCGGGTGGGCCGAACCCGACGGTGGCGATGTCGGAGAAGTCGAGGGAGGCGACCTGCTCGATGAGGTCGGGCAACGCGTCGAGTGGGATGTTGGTCTTCACCGAGGACGACACGGCGCGGGCGATCCGGGGGAACCGGGTGGCGACGGTGACGGGGTCGGCCTTGGCGGCGACGGCCTTCAGCATGCACCGCTGCCGCCGCATCCGCACGTAGTCCGAGGCGGATTTCCGCTCACGCACGTAGGCGAGCGCCTCGTGTCCGTTGAGCCGGTGCCATCCGGGCGAGATGTCCACGTGGATCCACTCCTCACCTTCGCGAGCGGGCGACACTTCGGCTTCGACGCGGCCGGTGACGTAGACCCGAACGCCACCGAGCGCGTCGACGACCCGGACGAACCCCGACATGTTGACCAGCGCGTAGTAGTCGATGTCGAGGCCCAGCATCAGTTCCAAGGTGTCCCTGAGGACCGCCATCCCGGGGTCCCGCTCGTTGGGGTAGGTCTCGGTCCACTTCCGGGTGTAGGGATAGATGGCGTTGATCTGGTCGGGGAAGCAGTGACAGGACACGAAGTCGTCGACGCGACCGTCCCCATCGGTGTCGACCCAGCGGGGGTCGGAGCGGGGGGTGATCCGTTTCTCCAGGTCGACGAAGGCGTCGGCGTAGTCCTCTCGGAGCGGCACCTGGACGAGGTTCCTGGGGATGCCGAAGACGACGGCCTTGCCGGTCGTCGTGTCGAGGGTCGCCACGTTGATGGAGTCGGTGCGTGTCCCGCCTCGTCCGGGGCCGCCGTCGCCGCCGGCGAGCAGGATGGTGATCCGTTCGAGGTCGTGGCGTTCCTCGGTCGGGATGAGGGTGCGCAGGTCCGGTGGTGGACCGCCGAGGATCTCGGGGAGCACGGCGATGGCATCGGGATCACCCACGCCGTCCCAGAAGATCATGTTCCGCGCGGAGTGCACGTGCGGAACGCCGATGAGGGGGCGGAGCGCCGGGTCGCGGATCTCCTCGTAGGCGAGATCGTCGGGAGCGAACGGGGCGTTGGGGCCGACGGCTTCGAACTCGACCGGTTCGTAGTGCTTCTCGGAGAACACCGACTGGAGGAGCCAGATCGCTTCGAGACCGTAGGAGGTCAACAGCGCGTGGGGGGCGACGGTGACGAGCACGATCGCGAAGACGGCGGCGGTGGTCCACCCTCGGCGGGACACGGCGGCGGCGTCGCCGGACCGGTAGGCGTCGATGAGGGCCCACAGCCGCCACACGAGGGCGGCGGCGTTGACGGCGAGGAACGCCCAGATGACGGCCGGCCGAACGGCGAAGCTGAGGATGGCGACCCGTCCCTTGGCGGCGAGGACGGCCAGGGCCCCGAGGAGGACGATACCGGGAAGGAAGAAGAGCACGGCCTTGACCCTGCGCCCGGTGTACCACTGCCCGGCCCCGGGGACGAGCGCCGACAGCGCCGACGCCACCAGAGGACGCCTCCCGACGGGGCGTTGTCGCTGACCTACCGACGCCTGAACGCTCACTGCTCCCCCGACGGCACGTTTCGGAACCGACACTACGTCGGTTTCCGTGCTGTCGCCCTTGGAACGCTCGCGACGGCCAGGCGCGTTCCCGAGGTTCGGTGGCCGGGTATCGTTGCCGTCCGACCATGGAGGACTCCCGGTGAGCACGGCGCCGAACGACCGATCCCCGATGACCGTGCTCGCAGTGGCGATGGCGCTCGTCGCGGCGGCCTGCACCGGCAGCCCTTCGCCGACCGCGTCGTCGACCGTCGCCCCGTCGCCGATCGAGCAGGTGCTCGACGCGATCCCGCCCGTGCCATCGGTGGACGCAGAAGCGGCCGCCGAGGGCGAGCGACTCTACGCGCAGTTCTGCGCCTCCTGCCACAAGCCGGACCTGTCGGGCGATCCAGACTGGAAGACACCCGACGACGACGGCACCTTCAGGCCGCCGCCTCACGATGCGAGCGGCCACACGTGGCACCATCCGGTGCCGCAGCTCGTCGACATCGTGCTGAACGGCTCCGGGGCGCCGGGATCGACGATGCCCCGGTTCGACGGCACCCTGGACGAAGCTCAGGTCGAGGCGATCATCGAGTTCCTCCGCTCTCGCTGGGGAGACGAGGAACGCGCCTTCAACTGGCGGGTCACGTTCGAGGCGGGCCGACGCGACGAGGGCTGACGGCGGCCGCCGAGTCGGTATCGTCGGGGCTCGAGGAGGTGCCGTGAAGCTCATCGAGTGTGTCCCCAACTTCTCCGAGGGCCGCGACCGGACCGTGATCGATGCGATCGTGGCGGCGATCGACGCCGTCGACGGCGTCGACGTCCTCGACGTCGATCCGGGCGAGGCGACGAACCGCACGGTGGTCACCTTCGCCGGGGCGCCCGCGGCGGTCGAGGAGGCAGCCCTGGCCGGGATGGCGACCGCCGCCGAGCTCATCGACATGCGACACCACCGCGGTGAGCATCCGCGGATGGGCGCCACCGACGTCTGCCCCTTCGTGCCGTTGGAGGACGCCACCATGGACGACGCCATCGCCCTCGCCCGCCGGGTGGCCGAGCGGGCCGGGGCGGAGCTGGGCATCCCCATCTACCTCTACGAGTACGCCGCCCCCGAGGGGCGTCGGTCCCTCGCCGAGGTTCGCCGGGGCGAGTACGAGGGCCTCGCCGGCCGGCAGGACGCCCCGGACTTCGGTCCGCGGTGGAACGAGCGTTCCGGGGCGACGGCGGTGGGGGCGCGCCCGTTCCTCATCGCCTACAACGTGAACCTGAACACGAAGGACCGGCGTCTCGCCCACCAGGTGGCCCAGGCGATCCGCACCCTGGGGACGCCGGTGCGGGACGCCGAGGGCAAGATCGTGAAGGACGAGCACGGCAAGACCGTCTTCGAGCCGGGTCGCTTCGAGGAGGTGAAGGCCGTGGGGTGGTACATCGACGAGTACGACCGAGCCCAGGTGTCGATCAACCTCACGGACTTCCACGTCTCGCCGATGCACGCCGTGTTCGACGCCTGCCGCCAAGAGGCCGCGGCTCGGGGGATGCGGGTCACCGGTTCGGAGGTCGTCGGGCTCGTGCCGCTGGAGGCGATGCTGATGGCGGGCGACCACTACCTGCGTGCGCAGGGCACGACCACCGGCGTGCCCGAGGCCGAGCGGGTGAGGACCGCGATCGTGTCGCTGGGCCTGGAGGAGCTCGGCCCCTTCGAGCCGGGACGGAAGATCGTCGAGTACCGCCTCCGCGGCGAACCGGGGAGGCTCGGGAGCATGCCGCTCGGTGACCTGGTCGATGCCGTGTCCGAGGCCACGCCGACGCCGGGCGGCGGGAGCGTGGCGGCGGCGGTCGGAGCCCTGGGGGCGGCGTTGACGTCGATGGTGGCGGGCCTCACCCACGCCAAGAGGGGGATGGAGGACCGGCGGGAGACGATGGAGGACCTGGGACGTCGAGCCCAGGAGCTGAAGGACCGGCTGCTGCGGGCGGTCGACGAGGACACGACGGCCTTCGAGGCGGTCCTCACGGCGATCCGCATGCCGAAACGGACCGACGAGGACCGGGACGCCAGGACCCAGGCGATGGCAGAAGCGAACCTGCGGGCCACGACCGTTCCCCTCGAGGTGATGGAGACCGCCGTCGAGGTCCTCGAGTTGGCGCGCACCACGGTGGAGCTGGGGAACCCGTCGTCGGTGACCGACGCCGCGGTCGGCGCCGAGTGTGCGGCGACGGCCGTCGAGGGCGCGTCCATGAACGTCCGGGTCAACCTGCAGGGCCTCGACGGCGACACCACCGGGATGCGGGAACGCCACGATCGGGCCCTGACACGGGCCCGCTCGCTGCTGGCGGCGATCCGCGAGACGGTGGACGATCGCCTGGGCTGAGGGTGATGTCCCGGATGACGGTCGTGGTCGTTCGGGTGATCGGATCGGCACCATCCACTTCTGGTGGGATCTGATCTCCCCGAGGTACGTGCATCGACAGCGAGTGTGTACCGTGGTGATGTGCACGGCCGATGACGGAAGGGACGGCACCCATGGTTGACGGGCGACGACGGAGCCCCGGCCCGCTCCGGTGGTTGGCGATCGTCGGGATCGTCCTGCTGATCATGGGAGCCGCCAGAGCCGGCGTTCCAGGCGTCGGTGAGGTCGGCGATCCGGATGATCCCTTCGACCTGACCGCCGAGGGCAGGTCGTGCATGCAGCGGCAGGGCTTCGACGCCCACACCCTGCGCTTCTCGGCGGGCCGCGATGGTCGCGTCGGGTTCAACTCCACCGCCACCGACGACCTCCGGACGCTCGATCCGATCGTGCCCCGCATCGACGGGACAAAAGGAGGCGCCCAGGAGGCGCTGGATCGATGCCTGGCCGAGCTGCGCCCCGTCGCCGAGTCGCTGGCACCGTCCGTCGTCGCGGTGGATCCGTCCGTGGTCGCCGCCGTCGAGGATTGCCTCGCCTCGGGACCCTATGGCGACCTCCTCACGGACGTGCGGGTGAGGGCCTGGGACGACGGCACGATGAGCGTCGGCACGTCCCACCCCGACCTGGACGCCACGACCCAGGCGGGTCTCGACGCCGAGGTCCGGCGTTGCTTCCCCGTCGAGCTGGGCGACTGACCCGCGCCGGGCGCGCCCCGATCCCGGCCGCACGGCGCTCGGATTCTGTCGGTGGCGGAAGGTACCTGTTCGATGGCCGCCTCCCCTGGCGTGCGCCGTTCGATGGGCCGAGCCTCGGCGAACCGGGCGACGCGGGATCGGGAGCCGGAGCCGCCGACCCGGCCTCCGATCCGCCGTTGGGGAACGGCGCCGAGGATCGGCGCACCGAGGCGGTCCCGGGGACGAGACGCGTCGTCCCCGATGCCGGGCCAGGCGCGGACTCCCGGCTCTCCGACCTGGCGGAGATGCCCTACGGCGGGTTCCTCTCGGCGGCGCTGTCGACGCTGGGCGAAGCCGACCGCACCGGCACCGAGCGACTGGAGGCGATGCGGGGGTGGGTCCGGCTCGTCGCCTACGCCGAGAGCCGGCTGTTCACCACGATGGCGTCCATCGTCGACGCCGTCGTCGAGGATCAGGCGATCGACCTGGACCGACCGACCGGGCTCGGCGAAGCAGCCGAGTCGGTCGAGATCGCTGCCACGCTCCACCTCACCCGACGCGCCGCCGAACACGACCTCGAGTTCGCGCTCGGGCGCAGACGTCGTCTCCCCGCCCTCGAGCACGGCCGACTCGACCGCCGACGTGCCACCGTGTTCCTCCGAGGAACGGCCACCTGTCGGTCCGTGTTCCCCGGGTGCCGCATGCCGGCGGTCGACTGCGACCTCGACCACACCAGACCGTGGGCCGAAGGCGGGCGTACAGCGCCGGGGAACCTGCAACCGCTCTGCCGCCATCACCACGTCCGTCATCACCGCGGGCGGCGATACGTCCTGCTCGACGACGGTCGCACCCGCTGGCCCAGTCCCCTCGGCCGGGTGACCGACGTCTTCGCCGACGCCACCAGCCGACCTCCCCCATGACCGAGCAGGCAGGGGCCCGACCCGGCCGGGAGCGACCCCAGGTCTGTTAGACATCGGGCATGGAACCGACCCCTCTCCAGCGATGAGCGAGCATCGCCGCGGCGTCTGGTACGCCCTCGGCGCGTACGTGTTCTGGGGCGTCACCCCGATCTTCTGGAACCTGCTCCACGGGGTTCCCGCCCCCGAGATGCTGGCCCACCGGATCGTCTGGTCGATCCCGCTCCTCGTCGGCGTCGTCACCGTCCGACGGCGCTGGTCCGTGATCCGCCGGGTCTTCTCGTCCCCGCAGACGGCTCGCACCGCGGCCGTCGCCGGCGGCCTCCTCGCGGTCAACTGGGGCCTGTACGTGTGGGCCGTCACCTCCGGCCACATCGTCGACGCCAGCCTCGGCTACTACATCAACCCGCTCGTCTCGGTCGCCCTCGGGGTCATCGTGCTGCACGAGCGCCTCCGCGCCGCCCAGAAGGCGGCCGTCGCCATCGCCGCGGTCGGCGTTGCCGGCATGGCCGTGATGCTCGGCGTGGTCCCCTGGATCTCCCTCACGCTCGCCTTCTCCTTCGGCTTCTACGGGCTCCTCAAGAAGGGCGACGCCGCGGCGCCGCCCCTGGAAGGTCTCCTCGGCGAGACCACCGTCCTCGCCCTCCCTGCCCTGGCCTACCTCGGGTACCTCTCGGTTCGCGCCGACGCGAGCTTCGGCTCCGACCTCCAGCTCTCCGTGTCGCTCGTCGCCGCCGGAGCCGTCACCGTCTTCCCGCTGCTGCTGTTCGGCGCCGCCGCCCAACGGATCCCCCTCTCGATGGTCGGGCTCCTCCAGTACATCGCCCCCAGCCTGCAACTCGTCGTCGGCATCTGGCTGTACGGCGAGACGATGGGCACGGCCGACCTCTTCGGCTTCGCCACCGTGTGGATCGCCCTCGCCCTCTACTCGATCGACAACGTCCGCGCCGGACGTCTCGCCGCCGCCGAAGCCCCGGCGCTGAGCTGACGGGGGCTCCGATCCGCGTGGTCCTGGTCGACGGCGGCGGTCTCACCCCACCCGCAGCACGTCGCCGGAAGCGAAGATCGGGCCCACGTCGATCCTCAACGATCGGCGGTACAGCTCCGGAGGCACGCCGATGTCGGCCAGATACAGCTCGCCGACACATGCCGCCGCGTCCCCGGCCCGCAAGCCGCGCTTCGGCATCGCCAAGGTGAGGGTCGCCGTGGCGCGAACCGCCGGATCGTGAACGACTCCCGAAGCCGAGTCGACCCCCGACGGCACATCGAGGGACACGACCGGGGCGGCGCTCCGTGCGATGGCGGAGATGGCGGACGCGGCGGCATCCTTCGGGGCGCCACGGAGGCCGTACCCGATCACGCCGTCGAGGACGAGATCCGGCTTCGGGAGACCGACGATGTCGCTCTCCCGCCGCACGTCGACGGCGAGACGGTCGAGGATCTCGAGCTGCCGGCGCGGAACCTCGGTGAACCGATCCCGCTCCGCGGTGGTGACGACGTGGACGGCCGCCCCCCACCCATGCAGCCGCCGCGCAGCCACCAGTGCGCCACCGCCGTTGCCCCCGGGACCGGCGACGACGAGCACGCGGGCTCCGACCGGTGACGGATCGAGGAACCGTCGGGACGCCAGCAGCGCCAGCGCCCGCCCGGCGTTCTCCATCATCCGGGTCAGATCGATGCGATAGTCCTCGATCATCGCCCGGTCGACCTCGACCATCTGCGTGGTCGTCAACCAGGGCATCGCATCGGCGGGGATTGTCGGGAACGCGTTCACGCGCGAGAGCCTACGGGAACCGTCGCCCGACGCCGGCGAGGATGCGGGGTCGACGATGGAGCGGAAGCGGCCGGCGGTATCCTGCCCTCGAAGCGATGAGGGCGGCGACCGTGGACCTCCGGACGCACGAGACCGACCGGACCGCCCTTCGGGGTCTGGCCGTCTTCTACCTCCTGGCCTTCGCCGTCTCGTGGGCCGGGAGGATCCCCCTCGCCCTCGACGCCGCCGGTCGGATCTCCCTCCCGCCCGTCGTGATCATCCCGGCGTTCCTCCTCGGGGGCGCCGCACCCACGATCGCCGCCGTCGCCGCCCTCGTCGTCACCCGGGAACGGCAGAACCTCCTCGCCGGTCTGAGACGGTGGCGCCTCGGGGCCAGATGGTGGCTGGCCACGCTCGGCATCCCGGTGCTGACGACCGTGACCGCCGGGATCCTCGACGCTCCAAGGAGCGGCCCCGCCGTCGCCACACTGGCGATGCTGCCCGCGGTCTTCGCCACGATGGTCGTCTCGTACGTGTGGGAGGAGATCGGCTGGCGCGGGTACGCCCTCCCCCGGATGGAACGCTTCATGCCGGCGCTGGCGGCCGCCGCCGTCATGGGTCTCCTCGCCTTCCTCTGGCACCTGCCGCTGCTGTTGGATCCCGACGTTCCCGGCGGCTCGACGGCCGAGGCGGCCGTCTTCTCGATCGCCTTCGCCGTGATCGTGACCTGGCTGTTCCACAACACCGGCGGGTCCCTCGTAGCGGCGACCACGTTCCATGCGGCCTTCAACACGATGGCCGCCTACCAGCTCGACACCTTCGGTGCAGCCGGGTTCGCACGTCAACAGCTCGCCGTGGTGGCGGTCACCACGATCGTCGCGATCGGCGTGGCGCTCCGGTACGGTCCCGGTCTCGTCCGGGATGCGACCGGCCGCTAGCCTCGGCGACCATGCCCCGCGACCCTCGATTCGACGTCCTGTTCGAACCCGTCCCCATCGGCCCGGTCGTGGCCAGGAACCGCTTCTTCCAGGTCCCTCACTGCAACGGTATGGGCTACCGAGACCCGTCGATGCTGGCCGCCATGCGCGGCGTGAAGGCCGAAGGCGGATGGGCGGTCGTAGCCACCGAGGAGGTCGAGATCCACCCGTCGTCGGAGATCGCGCCCTACGTCGAAGGGCGCCTGTGGGACGACCGGGACGTTCCCGCCCACCGGCTCGTCACCGACGCCGTCCACGCCCACGGGTCGCTGGCAGCGATCGAGTTCGTACACCATGGACTGTCGTCGCCGAACCTGTACACCCGCATCCCGCCGGTGGGCCCGAGCCCCCTACCGGTCGTCGGATGGGACGCGCCCGTCCAGGCGAGAGCGATGACCCTCGACGACATCGAGGCTCTCCGGCGATGGCACCGCGAAGCCACCGAACGGGCCATCGCCGCCGGATACGACATCGTGTACGTCTACGCCGGCCATGGCCTGTCCACCTTCCAGCACTTCTTGTCGCCCCGGCACAACCAGCGGACCGACGCGTACGGCGGGTCCTTGGAGAACCGTGTACGGCTCCTGCGGGAAGTGCTGGAGGACACCAGGGAGGTCGCCGCCGGCCGGGCAGCGGTGGCGTGCCGCATCTCGGTCGCCGAGATGACCGCCGACGGCTATGACGTCGACGACATCCGCCGGGTCATGGGCCTCGTCGGCGAGCTGCCCGACGTCTGGGACCTCATGGTCGGCCGGTGGGAGCACGACTCGGTGACCTCCCGGTTCGGCGCCGAGGGGTATCAGGAGGAGCTCGTCCGCGGACTGAAGCAACTCACCTCGAAGCCGGTCGTCGGGGTCGGCCGCTTCACCTCGCCCGAGACGATGCTGCGCATGGTCCGCGACGGCGTTCTCGATTTCATCGGAGCGGCCCGCCCCTCGATCGCCGACCCGTTCCTGCCCACCAAGGTCGCCGAGGGGCGCCTCGACGAGATCCGCGAGTGCATCGGCTGCAACATCTGCGTGACCGGCGACTGGACGATGAGTCCGATCCGCTGCACCCAGAACCCGTCCATGGGCGAGGAGTGGCGCCGCCGATGGCATCCGGAGCGCTCGGCGCCCGCGAAGTCCCCCGGCAAGGTCCTGGTGGTCGGTGGCGGGCCCGCCGGGCTCGAGGCGGCGATGATCGCCGGCCGGAAGGGCCATGACGTCGTGTTGGTCGAAGCGACCCGCACGCTCGGTGGAAGGGTGGGCCGGGAAGCGGCGCTCCCCGGCCTCGCCGCCTGGCGACGGGTCGTCGACTATCGCCTCGGCCGGATCGACGCCATGGCGAACGTCTCGTGGTACCTCGAGTCCGAGATGACCGTCGGCGAGCTCCTCGGCTACGACTTCGATCACGTCGCCGTCGCCACCGGGGCGACATGGCGCCGCGACGGGGCCGGACGCGTCCACACCCGACCGATCCCCGACGACGGGAGCGTCCCGGTCACCACGCCCGACGATCTCATGGCGGGAGACCTGCCCGACGCCGGGCATGTCGTTGTCTACGACGACGACCGCTTCTACCTCGGGGGCGTCCTCGCCGAGTTCCTCACCCGGGAACACCGGCGGGTGACCTACGTGACCCCGACGGCGGTAGTGTCGTCGTGGACCGAGAACACGCTGGAGCAGCATCGCATCCAGACCCGGCTCCTCGAACTGGGCGTCGATATCGTCGCCCACCGTGCCCTGACGTCCATCGCCGACGGCACGATCCGTCTCCGTTGCGTGTTCACGGGAACGGAGGAGTCGTTGCCGGCCGACGCCGTGGTGATGGTGACTGCCCGACTCCCCAACGACGGGTTGGTCGTCGAGCTCCTGGAGAGACGGGGCGACTGGCCGGCGTCGCTGCGCACCGTCCGGGCCGTCGGCGACGCCCTGGCCCCGGGCACCATCGCCGCCGCGGTGTGGGACGGCCGACGATTCGCCGAGGAGCTCGACGGCCCCGACGAGGCGGCACCGTTCCGCCGGGACGTGCCGGTGCCGACGTTCAGTCTCCCGTCACGATCACCTCGTCCATGAGCGCGTCGCCTCCTCGTCGTCGACCCGCCCGGAGACCGTCGGCACTCCGCGCGGTCAGGAGCCCGCGGCCTGTGCCACCTGCCGAGACAGCTCCTCGATGCGGAGCCCCGTCAGCCGGATGCCGAGACGCGGAAGGCCTTCGCCTTCGGAGAAGTCCTGCAACTCGGATCGCACGACGCCGTTCTCCGTAACGGTGAAGACCCCGTCGAAGGTGGCCACGTAGTGTGTCGGCCTGACCACCGCGTCTCGCTCTTGATCGGGCGGAAGCTCGCGAAGGAACACCACGAGCTCCTGTCCAGGTGCAGGTGGACGGATCCCCTCGACGAGGATCGTGCGGCCAGGCTCGCCGTCGGGTCGGAGCTCGTGGGCCTCCCATGGAAACGACACGACGTCACCCGGCCGAGCATCCCCGGCCAGCACCTGGTCGATGATGATCTGGACGGTGACGACCTCCGAGCGGGTCTCACCGCCCGAGAGCGTCCGACCCGGTGCCCATCTCTGGACGTGCCCGAGGACGACGAGGTCGCTCGCGACAGCCATCTCCTCGAGCGATTCGAAGCGCTCGTACTCCGACGTCCTCTCGATCACCTCACCGCCGTCCTCGAGCCGGGCCCGCTCGCCGGCGCCCACACATCCCGCCACGAGGATCCCTGCCGTTACCATGAGGACGAAGAGCCGCCGGGACGAAGACGAGGTGCGCTTCTGCGCCATCAGCAGTGCCCCCGCATCATCGACCGTACTTCCCGTTGATGTGAGCAATGTCATGGGCATTGAGCTTTCCCTCGGGGCCACCACCGATACAGCCACCGTCGTTCGAACCGTCGTCCGCGCCGAGCGTATGCAGGATCTCATGGCAGACCTTCTGCCGCTTCCCGTCGACTGGTTGACCCGGATCATCGTCGAAGACCACGTGCCAGTGGTCGCATGCTGAGCCCGAGAGCGGCCTCTCGCACGTCGTCTTGCCACCCTTGGGTGCCGGAAGATCATCTGCCCACCAGGAGATGTCGACATACGGGTACCGCAGACCGGACCTGTAGTGATAGCTCACCTTCGCCGTCCGGACCGCCGTTTTTCTCTCTATCTCGTTGTCCATGATGTCCGCGACCATCGGTCCCCATACCGGCACGTCGTATGACCTCGCGGAACCATTCCACCAAGTGTGGAGCGACGAGTCGGCATACCTCCCGGAGAAGTCGTGTGCGATGGCCGGAGACGAGGCCCCAGCCGTCGCCAAGACCCCCAAGAGAATGGCCACGACCATCCGTCGTCGCCTCGGCCCGACAACCATCACGCGCCGCATCATCCCGGTCGCTTCCCTTCTGGCCAGACCAACACCTTCCGTACTGGCCGCACCACTGACCGTACATCCTGTGTGTGTGTCAACCTCGGATGCCCGACAGCGGATCCCGTCCGACTTCGGAGTCCCGTTCCGTCGCGCCAACGGACCCCCTCGAGACCTACCCACCGGCGGATCAACCGCCCGAGAGCCTGGCCTTGATGGCCTTGCAGGTCGGACAGATGGGATAGCGGCTTGGGTCGCGGTTGGGGATCCAACGCTTGCCGCAGAGGGCCTCGACCTCGACGCCCTCGACGTTGGCTCGAACGATGTCGCCCTTCCTGACGTAGTGGGCGAAACGCTCGTGGTCGCCGTCGCCGGTGATCGGGCGGGTCTGGCGGACGGTGGTGGTCTCGGTCATGGTCCCAGTATCGCAGACCCTACGATGGCCCGACCATGGACACCCGCTTCCCCCACCGCATCGTCTGTCTCACCGAGGAGCCCACCGAGACGCTCTACGCGCTCGGGGAGCAGGAGCGGATCGTCGGGATCTCGCGCTTCACGGTGCGACCCCCCGAGGCGCGGAAGGACAAGCCCCGCGTCTCGGCGTTCACCGGCGCCGACGTCCCCGCGATCCTCGAGCTGGAGCCCGACCTCGTCGTGGGCTTCTCCGACATCCAGGCCGACATCGCCCGCGAGCTGATCGGCGCCGGCGTCGAGGTGTGGATCGCCAACCACCGGTCCGTCGACGGGATCCTCTCCTACGTCCGACGCCTCGGTGCCATGGTCGGCGCTGCCGACCGGGCCGACGCTTACGCCCGGGAACTCGAAGCCCACGTCGAGGAGGTACGGCGGATGGCGACAACGCTCCCCCGACGCCCGCGGGTCTACTTCGAGGAATGGGACGACCCGCTCATCACCGGCATCGGCTGGGTGGCCGAGTTGATCCGCATCGCCGGCGGCGACGACATCTTCCCCGAACGCGCCGCGTCGTCTCTGGCCAAGGGCCGGATCCTCGAAGACCCCACCGCGGTGGTCGACCGGGCTCCCGACATCGTTCTCGTCTCCTGGTGCGGGAAACGCTACCGACCCGGCACCGTCGAGGCGCGACCCGGATGGGAGGCGGTCCCTGCGATCCGTGATGGAGAGATCCACGAGATCGACTCGGCGATCGTCCTCCAACCCGGGCCCGCGGCGTTGACGGACGGGCTCGACGTCATCCATCGCGTCGTCATGGAATGGTCGACGACCAGCGAGCAGAGGTGACCGGCATCGCATGACCGACCTCGCACCGCTGATCGTCGAGGAGCTCGTCGGTCTCGGGTGACCGTGACTATCGGATCCCGAGGATTGTTCGGGCCCGCTCGGACATCAGCTCGGGGGACCAGGGCGGCTCGTGGACGGCCCGCACGACGGCCCGGTCGACACCGGCGAGCGCGCGCAGCCTGGCTTCGGCCTCCTGGGCCAGATACGAGCCGAGCGGACAGACCGGGGTCGTGGTCGTCATGTCGACCGTGACGGTGCCGTCGTCGATTTCGACACCGTAGATCAACCCGAGGTCGGTGATGGGGAGACCCAGCTCCGGGTCGATCACCTGGGACAGGACGTCACGGACCGCCGCCTCGAGGTCGCGGTTGGGTTCGGTGTCCATGACCCCAGGCTATCGCCGTCCCGGCGCCAGGGGCTCTCGACGGCCCCGGCGACCGCCGCATCGGTATCCTCGCCCGATGGCCGTTCCCGTCCGCGCTCGCGCCGTTCCCGCCCTCGTCGCCGTCGCAGCCCTCGTCGCCGGGGTGTGGATGGGTCTGCTGCGGGCCGGTTTCGCTCTCGGAGCTCCACCGGCTCCCGGAACCCACGGCGCGATGCTCGTGCTCGGGTTCCTGGGCACGGTCATCGGCATGGAGCGGGCAGTGGCCACCGGTCGGGGGTGGGCGTGGATCACTCCCTTCGGCGCCGCCGCGGCGGTCGTCGCGATGCTCGCCGGTCGCCCCGGCGCCGCCGCTGTCTCGCTGCTGGCGGCCGGCGCCGTCCTGGTCGCCGTGTTCGTCGCCGCCTACCGCGATCAACCCGAACCTCATCTCGTGTTGATGACCGCCGGCGCCTCGGCATGGGTCCTGGCCGCCTTCACCTGGACGCTCGGCGCATCGGTACCCTCGCTGGTGCCGTGGCTGTCGACGTTCCTGGTCCTGACCATCGCCGGCGAACGCCTCGAACTGGCTCGGACGATCGGGACATCGGACGTCGCCCGACGATGGCTGTGGGGATCCGCGGCGATCGTCGTCGCCGGGTCGGCCGTCGCCTGGGTGTCGCTTCAGGCCGGCGCCCGGCTGGCAGGCGCCGGGAATCTGCTCGTCGCCGTCTGGCTCCTCGGCAACGATCTCGCCCGGCGCACGATCCGCCTCGGCGGCGTGACCCGCTACATGGCAGCGGGGTTGCTCGCCGGCTACCTGTGGCTCGGCATCGCCGGCGCGTTGTGGATGGTGTCGGGCCTCATGCCGGGAACCACGGCGTACGACGCGGCCCTCCACTCGTTGTTCCTCGGGTTCGTGATGTCGATGATCATGGCCCACGCCCCGGTGGTCATCCCCGCCCTCGGAGGCGTCTCCTTCCCGTGGTCGCCGGCGTTGTGGGTACCCCTGGGGTTGCTCCACGGCTCCGTGCTCGTCCGTGTGGCCGGAGGTCTCGCGACCAGCGGCGCGATACAGCGGTGGGGCGCCGCTCTCAACGCGGTCGCCCTGGCGGTGTTCGCGGCCACCGCGATCGTGATCGTCGCCACCGGCCGGCGCCGACGACGAGCCCGCACCGGCCATCGGGCGACCTGAACCATGACCTCGAGGAACCGCCGCCATGTCGCCACCGGCTGGACGCTCGTCGCCGTCCAAGCGGCCTTGATCGTCGGGATCGTCCTGGTCCCCGTCGGTGACGACTGGCCGTTGCCGTCGTGGGCAGCCACGACGGCAACGGCTCTCACCTGGATCGGGGGCCTGCTGATCGTGTGGGCCGTGCTCGTGTTCGGCCGAGGGGTGACCCCGTCGCCCGTCCCGTCGGACCGGGCCCGGCTCCGCACCCGGGGCCCGTACCGGTGGATCCGCCATCCGATGTACAGCGGCGTCATGGTGCTCATGGCCGGCTCGGCGCTGGCCCGCCGCAACCTCCCGGCTGCCGCGCTGTGGGTCGTTCTCGTCGGCTTCTTCGTCGCCAAGGCCCGGTGGGAGGAACGACGCCTCGTCGAGACCTACCCCGGCTACCGCGAGTACCGAGACCGCACACCGCCGTTCGTGCCACGTGCGCGTCGAGAGCCATGAACCGCATCATCCCCCGACGGCGTCATCGGCGATCGCGGTCGACGGCCTCGGTCCTGGTACGAGGCGCTGCGCGCCCGGCGGATCGGAACCCGAAGGTCCGCTACTTCTCCTGACCCAGCGCGAAGCCGCTCATGAACGGCTTCTGGAGGAGGATGAAGACGATCACCGGTGGGATCGAGGCGATGATCGCTGCCAGCATCAACGGGCCGTACGTGAGCCCGCCGTCGATGTTCTGCAGGGTCTGCAGACCCACCTGCACGACCTGGGACGACTGCTGCCGGATGATCAACCGGGGCCAGAGGTACATGTTCCACGTGTAGACGAACTGGATCACCGCCAATGCCCCGATGACGTTCCACGACAGCGGGACGAGTACCCGACGGAGGAACTGGAGCGGCGTGGCCCCGTCGATCTGGGCGGCCTCGAGCAGCTCGACAGGCATGTTGGCGAAATGCTGCCGGAACAGGAACGCTCCCGTCGCCGACGCCAGGAACGGGACCGTCAATGCCAGCATCGTGTCCTGCCAGCCGAAGCCCGACACGAGGCGGAACATGGCGAGGATCATCACCTCGGTCGGCATCATCAGGGTCACGAGCACGAAGAAGAACACGATCCACTTGCCGCGGAACTTGAAGTACACGAACGCCAGGCCCGCCATCAACGACAGGATCGTCTTGCCGATCGTCACGTAGATGGCCTGCTGGGTCGAGTTCCACATGTTCGTGCCGAAGTCGCGCACCACCCACACGTCGTTGAAGTTCGACGCCAGGGCGCTGCCGGGTGTGAGCTGGAAGGAGAAGACCTCGCCGTTGGTCTGGGTCGAGATCAGGGCCGCGTACAGGACGGGGAACCCGACCACCAGGATGGTCACCACGAGCAGCACGTGGATAGGCCACTCCCGACCTCGGATGAGGCCCTTCTTCACGACCCCTGCGGACAGACCGGCCACTCATCCACCTCCGTAGCTGACGCGTTTGCCCGAGGTACGGAACTGCCACAGGGTGACACCGATGACCGCGGCGAACAGGAGGACCGACTGCGCCGCCCCCCGTCCGAGGTCGCCGTTGTCGACCCCGACCCGGACGATCTCGTAGATCGACACCGAGGTGGCGCCGGCGGGTGCCCCCTTGGTCATGTAGTCGATCGTGGCGAACACCTCGAAGAAGGCGTAGGTGAGGTTCGTCACGAGCAGGAAGAACGTGATCGGCGACAACGCCGGCATGACGATGTGGACGAACCGCTGCCACGGGGAGGCACCGTCGAGGACCGCCGCTTCGACCTGATCGACCGACACGGTCTGGAGACCGGCGAGGTAGAACAGGACGTTGTAACCGAGGATCTTCCATCCGCTGGCCATGATGATGGCCGCTTGCGCGAGGAGCGCGCTCTCGCGGTAGTTCGGCATCCGGATCCCGAACCACTCCTTGAGTCCGTTGCTGATGATGCCGGCGGTGGGGTCGAGGAGCATGAAGAAGAGGATCCCGGCGACCGCAGGTGAGATGGCGTAGGGCCAGATCAACAACGTGCGGTACATGGTGGCGCCCTTGACCTTCTGGAAGGCCAGATAGGCGACGGCGAGACCGGCGGTCATCCCGAAGGCGACGATCCCGACCGAGATGATGACGGTGTTGACGTAGACGGGGCGGTACTTGACGGTGCCGTCGCCGCCGGGCGAGAAGATGGCGTAGAGGGCGACGAAGACCGAGAGCATCGCCGCCACCGACGCCACCTCGGCGAACCGGTGGTTCCAGGTCCCCGGCTCGGTCCGCCGCATCCAGAACCGGGCCCCGTAGACGGCGCCGACGGCGAGCAGCGGATACAGGACCAGCCTGGTGGGGTCCTGGATGAGGAGCTCGGAGAAGTTCGTCAGGCAGACGTCCACGGTGCGGGGGGCGCCGAGGCGAGCGAGCTTCGTGGACAGGGTGAAGGTCTGGACCGCCGGCGTGTAGAGGAAGACCGCCAGGATGGCGAGGGTCGGGGCCAGCAGCGCCCAGGGGACCCACCAGCCGAGGCGGAATCCGCCGCTGCGGATCTCCCCGCCCATCGAGGACCCTGCGGCCTCGCGCGTACCGTCGCGAGCGTCGAAGACGGCTCGGGTGACGATGAGCGCCAGCCAGGCGCCTCCTGCCATCAGGGCGTAGGTGAGGACGTGGTCGACGCTGGTCGACTCGGCAGCGAACGTGCATCGGCCCAAGGCCAGCGGTGGTGCTGCCGCACCGAGGGTGGCGGTGCCGGCACCGATGGCGACCCGGGCGGGGGTGCGGTGTCCGACGGCGAACGCCATGTACGCAGCGCCGAAGAGCGCGGCGACGGTGAGCGCCGGGATCAGCATGTGGGGCGGATGGGTCGGTTCCGGTTCATCGTGGGTACCGGGTGCGGGGGACGGCGCTCACGCGCCGTCCCCCTTCCCGGTCTCGAGGATCAGCCTCCGAAGAGCTGCTCGTACTCGGAGAGGAGCTTGTTGGCTTCCTCGTTGGCTTGCGCCATCCGGTCGGCGACGTCGAGGTCGTTCACGAGGATGTCCTCGATCGCGATCGTGATCACGTCGCGGATGGAGACGAAGTTGCCGAGCAAGGCACCACGGGTGGCCGGGGTGTCCTTGGCCGCGGCGAGCTGGTCGGAAGCGACCTTCGAGTTGGGGCTCTGCTCGTACCAGCCCTCGTCGTCGAGGAGCTTCTCGGCCGACTTCGTGATCGGGATGTAGCCGGTGATCTTGTGCCACTCGGCTGCGTTCTCCGGGTTGTTGAAGAACTGGAGGAACGCGAGCGCCCCGTCCTGGGTCTTCTCGTCCAACCCGTTGAGGAGCCACAGCGTGGCGCCGCCGATCAGGTTGCCTTCGTAGCTCTTGGCCTCGTTGTACGGCATGAAGCTGGCTTCCACGGTGAAGCCGTTGGCATCACCCGCTTCGGTCAGCGCCGTCGTATCGGACGACGAGTACACCAACATGGCGACTTCCTGCGCCTGGAAGGCGTTGGAGGTCCCGTCCCAGTCGCGCTGGGCACCGGTGTAGATGTAGTAGCCCTTGTCGGCCATGTCCTTCCACCACGAGATGTAGTCGATCATCCCGTCGGAGGTGAGGAACACCTCGGTGGCGCGACCCGAGCGACCGTTGTCGTTGTTGGCCAGGAGCTCACCCTGCTGACCGAGGCTCTGCTCGACGAACCACGAGTGGTTGGGCCAGGTGATGCACGCCTTCGGGGCGTCGTCCATCGCCATGATCTTCTCGCACGCCGCCTCGACTTCGCCCCACGTGGCGGGGATCTTGTCGACACCGGCAGCCTTCAGCATGTCGGTGTTGGAGAACATGATGGCCGACGACGTGTTCCACGGCTGGGAGTAGAACGACCCCTCCACCGTGTAGTAGTTGCGGGCCGCGTCGACGACGTCGTCGAGCACGACCGGCTCGCCGAGGATCGCGTCGCGCCCGGCGACCGCCTCGGTCACCGACTTGAACACGGGGTTGCCGGATGCGTCCACCGCGTCGAGGGCTTGGCGAGTCGCCGCCTCGAAGAAGTGGATGATGGCCGGCGGTTCGCCCGAGTCGACGGCCAGGACGGCCTGTTCGAACACCGTGTTGTAGGAGTCGAACTCCTGCACGACGACGTTGTACTCGGGATGGAGCTCGTTGAACTCCTTGGCGCGATCCTTGGTGAACCCGAGACGGGCTTCGTCGGAGAACGCGATCCACATACCGATCTCGATCGGAGCGTCGGAGCCGCCGCCATCCGAGCCGCCGCCGCTGGCCGCGGTGGTGTCGGTGGTGCCCCCACTGGAACATGCCGCCGCGACGATGGCGAAAACCGCCACCAGCGCGAGGTATCGGAGCTTGCTCATTCGTGAGCCTTCCTTCTAGCGAATAGATGGTGCCGTGTAGGCAGAGGGTCCCACCGGCAACGCGAGGCTAGCCAACGGGCCGACGCCCGGCCATTCGGATCCTGCGCTCACCCGACGGACGTGGGCGCGGGAGCTTCGGCTGCCTCGACCGCCATCGGCGGGAGAACGACGTCGAGCCCGCGCGGGATCCACCAGTTCCGGTCGCCGAGGAGCTCCATGGTGGCGGGGACCAGCAACATGCGGACGACGGTGGCGTCCAAGGCGACGGCGGCGGCGAGGCCGAGGCCGAGGATCTTGACCGTGCGGGTGTCCTCCAGGAGGAAACTCCCGAAGACGAACACCATGATCAGCGCGGCGGCGGTGATCACTCGCGCGGTGGCGGCGAGGCCGTCGGCGACGGCGGACGAGTTGTCGCGCCGAGCGCCGTATTCCTCGCGGATGCGGCTCAGCAGGAACACCTCGTAGTCCATGGACAACCCGAAGACGATGGCGAACATCATCATCGGGATGAACGGCTCGATCGGGCCCGGCGAGATCCCCAGCAGCGTCCCACCCCACCCCCACTGGAACACCGCAACGACGATGCCATAGGCGGCACCGATGGCGAGCAGGTTCATGCCGACGGCCTTCAACGGCACCAGTACGGAGCGGAAGACGGCCATGAGGAACACGAACGAGAGCGTCAACACGGCGCCGTAGAACCACCAGATCCGAGCGGCGAGGTAGTCGGAGAAGTCCAGGTTGGCCGCCACCGGTCCGGTCACCATGATCTCGACGCGGCTGTCGGCTTCGATGGTGGGGATGACGTCGTCGCGGAGGCGGTGGACGAGCCTCGCGGTGGCCTCCGACTGCGGCGACGTCTCGGGCACCACCTCGATGAGGGCCGCCGTCGGGGCAGCCGGGTCGTTGGGGAACGGCGGCGAGACCGCGGCGACGCCGTCGACACCACCGAGCGCCGCCGAGATGGTCCCGAGTCCGGTCGGATCGGTTCCGGCAGGCAACGTGGCGACGACGAACAGCGGGCCGTTGGCTCCCGACCCGAAGCCCTCCTCGAGCAGGTCGTAGGCGAGCCGCGTGGTGGTGCCCTCCGGGTCGTTGCCCGCGTCGGCGAATCCGAGTTGGATCGATGCCAGGGGCAGGGCCACGGTCGCCAGGAGGACGGAGCCGACCACGGTGATGGTGGCCGCCCGCCGCTGGACGAAACGGCTCCACCGGTACGATGCCGTCTCCTCGACGGGTGCTTCGTTCGAGATCGTGACGACCGCCGTGAGCGGGCCCCAGACGCGGCTCAGCGCCATCACCGCGAGGGCGAGGACGAGGGCGAGCCGCAAGACCGGGAGGTCGAGGGCCACTCCCACCAGGGCGACGGCCACCAGGAGCGCGGCGATGAGCCCCCCGCGGCGGGTGACGGCGATGCGGTCACCGAACCAGCCGACGAGCGCGGGCAGGAGCGTGATGGAGGCCACCATGGTCGCCAACACCGTCGTCGATGCGGCGATGGCCAGACCCGTCACGAAGGTGATGCCCATCAGCAGCATGCCGAGGAGCGAGACGACGACAGTCACCCCGGCGAACAGGACCGCTCGGCCGGCGGTTTCGAGCGCGGCGGCGACGGCCTCGGGGACCGCGGATCCTCGCTTGCGGAACTCCTGGTACCTGGTGACGATGAAGAGGGCGTAGTCGATCCCCACGCCGAGGCCGATCATGACGCCGATCGTCGCGGCGAAGTCGGGCATCTCGATCAGGTTGCTCATCAGGGCGGTCGCGAGCACGCCCGTGCCGACCCCGGCGAGGGCGGTGGCGATGGGCAGGCCCATGGCCAGGACCGATCCGAAGGCGAAGATCAGGACCGCCATGGCGAAGGCCAGGCCGAGGGTCTCCGAGCTCGGTGGTCGGCGATCGCGGAAGACGTCGCCGCCGTAGGCGATCTCGAGGCCGTCGAGTGATGGGGCGATGGCGGCGATCTCGTCGCGGATCGCGGCGCCCTCCTCGGTGGTGATGTCGGCGTCCAGTACGAGCCGCGCGTAGGCGATCGTTCCCCCCGGCGAGATCTGGCGTGCACTCGTCGGCGAGTACGGGTCGATGACGTTGACGACACCGTCGACGTTCCTGACGGAGCCGAGGAAGGACCGGATGGCGGCTTCGACGGCGGGGTCGGTGACACCCTGCTCGGCGGCGAACACGATGGTGGCGGGCTCCCCGCCGGCGGCTGGGAACTCGGCGGCGAGGACGGCGAGGCCCCTGGTGCTCTCCGACTCGGGCGCGGTGATGTTCGTGGTGAACGCCGGACCGACGGCGAGGAGGGTGGCGACGAGGGCGGCGACGGCGACGAGCCAAGCGGCGGCGAACCTGCGGGGATGGGTGGCAGCGGATCGACCGAGACGGGAGAGCATGGGGACCCCTAGATAGGACGTTCTGTCTTGTATGATACAGACTGTATCATATGGCACACTGGCAGCGACCGCCAACCGAGAGCGCAGCTCCCCGATGCACGACCCGACGAACCCACAGGTCCAACGAACCCGACGTCTGATGCTCGAAGCCGCCGATCGGCTGCTCTCGGAGCACGGCCCCTCGGCCGTCACTCACCTCCGGATCGCCGCGGAGGCAGGCGTCTCCCGAGCGACCGTGTACCGCCACTGGCCGGATCGAGGATCGATCCTCCTCGACCTGCTCCGGCGCAGTACGGAGTTGCAGGTCACGACCCCGCCCCGCGAGGTGGAGCTCGCCACGGGGGTGACGATCCTCCTCCGGTCCTTCGCCGCCGCGCTCTCCGGCGAGGGCGGACGGACCCTGGCGGCCATGGTGGGCCTCGCCGAATGGGACGAGGACGTCGCAGCGGCGCTCCGGCAGATGGCCACGATCGGCCCCGGGATGCTCGAAGAGCTCCTCCGACGCGGGGTCACCGAGGGCGAGCTGAACCCGTCGGTGGACGTGTCCCTCCTCGTCGATCGCCTCATCGGCCCGCTCTACCTCCGCCGCCTCCTCTACCGCGATCCCATCGACGACGACGTCGTCGAGCGGCTGGTGGCGGCGACGCTGGCGCCGCCGCTCCGACCGACCTGAGGGGAACATCGCCTCATGGATGTTCATCGCTCCTGGTGGTGGCATCGGAGAACGTGGAGTCACCGGCCGCCGCGGCGGATCGGCCACGACAGCGGCGCAGGTTCCGTCTCGGTACACTCACCGGCACGAGACGCCACCTGAGGAGTGACCCGTGCGCCTGTTCGACATCTTCTGGACCATGTTGTGGTTCTTCATGTTCATCATCTGGATCTGGCTGCTGATCTCGATCTTCTCGGACATCTTCCGCAGCGAGATGTCGGGATGGGCCAAGGCCGGATGGACGGTGTTCATCGTCTTCCTCCCCTTCCTCGGCGTCCTGATCTACCTCATCGTCAACGGGGGCAAGATGCAGGAACGAGCGCTCGCCCAGGCGGCGAAGATGGAACAGGCCCAGCGTGCCTACATCCAGGAGGCCGCCGGCGTCTCGACCGCCGAAGAGCTGGCGAAACTCGCCGAGCTGAAGGACAAGGGCGTCATCTCCGACGAGGAGTTCGAGCGTCAGAAGGCCAAGCTCCTGGCCTGAACCCGCGCCATCGACCCGATCCGTGCCCTCGCCCTCGGGCGGGCGCACGGCGCGTCAACGCCGTCGAGGTCCCCCATCGCCCTGGCGCAGCAGCATCGCCACCGCCTCGACCCGGGAGTGGACCTCGAGCTTGCCCAGGATGTGCTGGACGTGGTTCCGAACCGTCGTCGGTGACAGGAAGAGCTCCTCGGCGATCTCCCGACCCGACCGCCCGTCGGCGAGAAGGCACAGGACCTCCCGTTCACGGTTGGAGAGGCGTTCGAGTCGCGCCGCGGCCTCGGGATCGGGCTCGATGGTGTGGCGCTCCGCACGGTCGGCGACGATCCGCTCCAGTTCCAGCGGGAACGCGATCTCCCTCACGAGATGGACCAGGCGAACATCTCTCCGCAGCTCGGCGCGGGGCACGATCGTGGTCGCCCCGAGCCACATCGTGCGGCCGTCCTTGTCGTGTCCGACGACGTCCCGGGTCGCGACGACCTCGTCCTCGGGGCCGGGCTCGGACGCCGAGCAGCACTCGTCGCACACGCCGTTGCCGCACCGGTCGGACCACTCCAGCACGTCCCAGCAGGGACGACCGATGACCTCCTGAGGCTCGTAGCCGAACAGCTCGGTGGCGGCGGGGTTCCACCCGATCACCCGGAGGTCGCCGTCGATGGCGATCATCGCGTCACCCGTACGGCCGAGCGCATCGAGCAACCCCGACACCTCGGCGGTGCGGTCACGCCGTCGGGATCGATCGGGCGCTGATGACATGATGCGAACTCCTCGCTCTCGACTATACGGATCGTGGCGACGCGTCGTCAACGGTCACACCCGCCAGGATCCCCCCGGCAGCCAGGATCCGGCGCATCTCGTCGGGGAGCGGCTCGCCCACGGCAGACGCCCCGGTCGTCAGGTTCTCGAAGGTGCCCGCGGCGAGATCGACCTGCCCCTGCTGGCCGGTCTCGACGATCCCGTGCGCGTCCGGGCAGACGAGCACGGGAAGCCCGATCGCCACCGCGTTGCGCAGGAAGATGCGGGCGAACGACGCAGCGACGACACACGCGATCCCGAGGGCCGCCAGGTTCTCGGGTGCCGTCTCCCGACTCGAGCCGCACCCGAAGTTGCGCCCGGCCACCAGCAGATCCCCCGCTTCGACGGAACCGGCGAAGGTCGGATCGACCGACTCGAGGACGTGCAGCCTGCGGATGTCCACCGGATCGACCGCGTACGCGCCCGGGGACAGGAGGTCGGTACTGATGTCGTCCCCGAACCGCCAGACCCGACCCCGCATCACATCATCCATCGGCCACCTCCCTCGGATCGACCACCCGACCCGCCACCGCGGATGCCGCCACCGTGGCGGGCGACGCGAGGAAGATCTCGGCGTCCGCCGAACCCATCCGCCCCGGGAAGTTCCGGTTCGACGACGAGATGCCGCGCTCACCCGGGCCGAGGAGCCCACCGTGGCCACCGAAGCACGGACCACATCCGGGGGCGAGGATGGTCGCCCCGGCCTCCACGAGGGTGGCGATGTATCCGGCCGCCAGCGCATCCTCCATCACCCGTCGGGACGCCGGCGCGACCAGGAACCGGACCCCCGGGGCGACCGAGCGACCGGCCACGACGGACGCTGCGGCCTCCAGATCGTCCAACCTGCCGTTGGTGCAGGATCCGAGGAACGCCTGGTCGATGGCGACCCCGCCGGCCTCGGACGCGGCGACCACCAGGTCGACGTCGCTCGGCAGCGCCACCTGTGGCCCCAGCGAGGCGAGGTCGAGCGTGCGGATGTCGAGATACTCGGCGTCGGGATCCGGGCCCGGAACCTCCGTCGGTGGCTCCCCGAGGTACGCGAAGGTCGTCTCGTCGGCCGGGAAGATCCCGAACTTGGCCCCAAGCTCGACGGCCATGTTGGCCACCGTGAGCCGTCCCGAGATCGGCGCCTCCACCGCGCCCGGCCCGCCGAACTCGAGGGACCGATACTGGGCGCCGTCGGTGCCGATCATCCGGGCGACGGAGAGCACCACGTCCTTCCACGATGTCCAACGGTCGAGCGCCCCGTCGAGGTCGAACCGGATGGTCTCGGGGACGCGGAACCACAGCCTGCCGGTGGCCATCGCCGCGACCATATCGGAGGTCCCGACGCCCGTGGCGGCCGCGCCGAGCGCCCCGTAGGTGGTGGTGTGCGAGTCGGTACCGATGATGAGCATGCCCGGCTTCACGTGGCCCCGTTCGGGCAGGAGCTGATGGGAGATCCCCTCGCCGGCGTCGTAGAAGATCCCGACGTCGAATCGCTTCACGTGCTCGCGGGTTCGGCGTTGGAGGTCGGCGATGGCCGCCGTGGGCGCCGGTACGAAATGATCGATGACGACCGCAACCTTCGTCGGGTCGAAGAGCTCCTCGATCCCATGGGCCAGGAGCGTATCGAACACCTTGGCGGCGAAGATGTCGTGGGTCATGGCGAGGTCGATCTCTCCGACGACGAACTCGCCTGCCCGTACCTCTTCGCGCCCGGCCGCCCGAGCGAGGATCTTCTCGGCGACGGTCATGCCCACGACGCTGCCCCCCTCACGACCCCACGCTCCGACCGCCGCAGACGTACAGGAGCTGACCGGTGACGTAGTCGGACTCGTCGGCGGCGAAGAACAGGACGGCGTTGGCGATGTCGGCCGGTGTCCCGACCCGCCGCATCGGGATGGTCTCGACGAGCTTCTCCTTGATCTCGTCCTTGAGCCCCTGGAACAAGGGGGTGTCGACGAGCGCCGGCGCCACCGTGTTGACCGTGATCCCGAACCGCGCCAGCTCGAGCGCGAGGCTCCTCGTCAGCGAAACGACGCCGCCCTTGGACGCGGAGTAGTTCGCCTGACCCGCCCCACCCAACCAGGCCCGCGACGAGATGTTGACGATCCTCCCGTACTCGCGCTCCATCATCTGGGGGATGACCGCCCGGGCGGTGAAGAACTGCGCGGTGAGGTTCACCTTGATGACCGTCTCCCAGTCCTCGTCGCTCATCTTGGCGACGTAGCCGGGGCGGGAGATCCCGGCGTTGTTGACGAGGACGTCAACACGACCGAAGGCATCGGCGGCGGCGGAGACGAGCTCGTTCGCTCCTTCGGAGGTGGAGATGTCGGCCACGACCGCCCGGGCGGCATCACCGATGTCGGCGGCGACGGCCTCGGCGCGGTCCGCGGCGACGTCGTTGACGACCACCCTCGCTCCGGCGTCGGCGAACGCCCTGGCGATGCCTTCACCGATCCCCTGTCCCGCTCCGGTGACGACCGCGACACGTCCTTGCACTCCCATGTCCTATCTCCCTTTGAACTCGGGGGTCCGTTTCTCGACGAACGCCTTGATCCCCTCTTGGCGGTCCTCACTGTGGCGGAGAACCGCATGGCACATGGACTCGAAGGCCAGACCCGACTCCAGATCGACATCCTGGGATCGATCGACCGCGGCCTTGATACGCCCCAATGACAGCGGGGCGTTGCGGGCGATCTTGGCGGCGAGCTCATCGACGGCGCCGGCGAGCTCGCCGTCGGGGACGACCCGGTTGACCAGCCCCCACTCGAGGGCGGTGACCGCCGAGATCCGCTCGCAGGTGAACATGAGCTCCTTGGCTCGGGCGGCGCCGATGAGTCTCGGCGTCCGCTGGGTGCCGCCGACCCCCGGCATCGACCCGACCCTCGCCTCGGGGAAACCCAGCTGCGCTCCCTCGGTGGCGATCCTGAGGTCGCAGGCGAGGGCCATCTCGAGCCCACCGCCGAGGACGTAGCCGAACACGGCAGCCACGATCGGCTTGTCGCTCGTCTCGAACCGTCGCTGCACGCGCCGGATCAGGTCGCCGAGCGGATCGTGGACGGTTCCCGCCTCGTACTCGGCGGCCCGCGCCTTGAGGTCGGCCCCGACACAGAACGCCTTCTCTCCCGCCGCCGTCAACACCAGCACCCGCAGCCCGGGATCGCCTTCGGCCTCCTCGACGATCCGCTCGAGCGTCTCGAGCATGCCGACGGTGAGCGCGTTCATCGCTTCGGGTCGGTTCAGGGTGATGACCCCGACGCCGTCGCGGCGCTCCCATAGGACCGGTTCGTCGCTCACGGTTCCTCCTTTCCTTCCGGTGTCGCCACGACGCCTCGCTCCACGAGGGCGTCGATCTGGTTCTGGTCGTAGCCGGCGGCCGCGAGCACCTCCCTCGTATGCTCGCCGGGACGCAACGGAGCCGCCGTGCGATGCCCGGCGGGGGTGGCCGAGAAGGTCGCCGGTTCCCGAACCGCCCGCAGCTCGCCGAGGTGGGGATGCCGGTAGCGAGGGAGGACGTCGATCCGCTCAACGTGATCCTCGGCGAGCAGGTCGGGATACGTCAGCAGCGGCCCGCACAGGACGTCGACGGCCTCGAGTTCCGCCAGCCACTCCTTGGTCGTTCGGGTGGTGAAGATGGCCTCGAGTTCGGCATGGAGCTCGGCGCGGTTGGTCACCCGGCCCGCGTTCGTGGCGAACCTGGGATCGTCCACGAGGTGGCCCATGCCGAGGGCCTCACACAACCGGGGCCAGCGGTCGGGGGTGTAGGCGGCGACCTGGATCCACCCGTCGGCGGTCCGGAACGCCTCGTTGGGCGCCGAATACGGAGCTGCGCTCCCCATCCTGCGCGGCGGCTCCCCGGACGCCAGGTACATCGAGATCGGCACGACCTGGAACGCCATGATCGACTCGAGCAGCGACAGGTCGACCCGCTGTCCCTTCCCGGTGCGCTCCCTGGCGTAGATGGCGGCGACGATGGCTTGGGAGGCGAAGATGCCGGCCACCATGTCGGCGGCGGGAACCCCGACCTTGACCGGGGTCCCGTCCTCGGTCCCGGTGACGCTCATGAGGCCCCCGATCGCCTGGACGATGCCGTCCACGCCCGGTCGGTCCCGCCACGGGCCCTCCTGGCCGAAGGCCGAGATCGTCGCGTACACCAGGCGCGGGTTCCTCCCCGACAACGCCCTGTACCCGACACCGAGACGATCGGCCACGCCGGGACGGAAGCTCTCGACGAATACGTCACTGGCATCTGCGAGCCGAGCGACCACGTCGGGCCCGCCCTCGGCCTTCAGATCCACCACGATCCCGCGCTTGTTCCGGTTCATCCCCATGAACGCGGCGGCGGTCCCTTCGAGGAACGGGGGACCGAGCCCTCTCCCCCACTCGCCTCCGGGCGGCTCGACCTTGACGATCTCGGCGCCGAGATCCCCCAGGAACATGGTGGCGACCGGCCCGGCGGCACCTTGGGACAGGTCGAGGATCCGGACGCCCGCCAGCGGCCCTTCGGTCACCGGCCCTCCTCGGAGACCACGGATCGCACGGCCAGGTCGGCGTAGCTCTTGGCGATCGCCTCCGGCGGGTAGCCGCCTCCGGGGCGGTACCACCGCACCGACGAGTTGCACATGCCGAGGATGGCCATCGCGGTGAGCCGCACGTCGAGTGGACGGAAATCGCCGGCGACGATGCCCTCCTCGAGGATGTCGCGGAACATCCGCTCGTAGCGGTCGCGCTTGGCCAGGTACCCCTCGAGATGCTCGGGTCTCAGGTTCCGTCCCTCCTGGAGGAAGCAGGCCAGGTTGTCGCGGTCGCGCAGGCCTTCGATGAGATGGGTGGTGACGGCCCGTTCGAGCTTCTCCGCGGGAGCGAGGTCGGAGGCGACGATGTCGGCGATCATCGGAGTGACTCGATCCACGGTGATCTGGACGATCTCGAGAAGGAGGGCTTCCTTGGACGGGAAGTGGTGGTAGAGGCTCGACTTGGTGATCCCGACGGCTTCGGACAGGTCCGCCATCGACGTACCTGCGTACCCGCGCTGTTCGAACAGGGCGGCAGCTTCCCGCAGGATCCGGATCCGAGTGTCGGTGGTGTCGGTGATGTCCATGACCAGCATCATCCCACCATCTCCCTTCCGGCGGCGAAGGCTTCGAGGTTGGCGTCCTCGAGGGCGGCCGGGACACGCTCGGCGATGGTGCCTCGCAGGATGTCGACGTCGAAGACGTCGAGCGACCGGGACAGCACACCGAGGCCGACCACACCCGAGGCCACGTCGGTGCCGACGATGCGACGGGCGGTCTCGACGATCGGCGCGACGAGAGCTCCGTTCCGCGGTGCGGCGACGTCGACATCGACGATGACGACCGCGTCGTCGGCGTGATCGTGCCCGTACTTCCGGTAGGCCTCGTCGGTCAACGCGACGACGATGTTCGGGCGCCGGACCAGCGGGAAGCCGACCGCACCGTCGGACACCACCACGTCCGACCGGCTCGCTCCACCCCGCGATGCGGGCCCGTAGGCCTTGGAATGCGCGGCCGAGCGACCCATCCGCAGGGCGGCGGCGGCGAGAACCTCGCCGGCCATGACGATCCCCTGGCCCCCTGCACCTGCGAACCGAACGTCGAGCCGACCGTTGGTGGTCACGTCGCCCCTCCCGCACGTCCGGTGAACACGGGGCGGTGCTCGCGATGGAGCGTGCCCAGCTCGACTCCCGGAGGGAGGTCCGGCGGGTCGATCGTCGGGATGGACCGTTTGCCGGCCAGCGGGATGGCGATCCGGTTGTCGCTCCGGGTGATCGCCGCCAACATCTCCGGGCCCGAGCCGAGCTTGTTGTAACGCCCGAAGTAGGTGGGACAGTCGCTGAGCACCTCGACGAACGAGAGCCCCTCGTGATCGAGTGCGTCAGCGAAGATCCGAGCCAGCGTGTACGGCTCCGAGGCCGCCGCCCTGGCGACGAACGTGGCACCGGCACCGATCATCAGCTTGCACGCATCGAAGGGCGACTCGACGCTGCCCCGAGGCGCGGTGGAGGCGATGGCCCCGACGGACGTCGTAGGAGCGGCTTGCCCGCCGGTCATGCCGTAGATCTCGTTGTTGAACAGGACGACCGTCAGATCGATGTTGCGGCGGGCGGCGTGGATGAGGTGGTTCCCTCCGATGGCCAGACCGTCCCCGTCACCGGAGAACACCGCAACGGTGAGCTCGGGCCGCGCCAGTTTGATCCCCGCCGCGAACGAGGGAGCCCGCCCGTGGGTGGCGTGCAGGGTGCAGAAGTCGAGGTAGCCGACGAGCCGACTGGAACAGCCGATCCCGGCCACGACCGCCATCTGGTCGGGGTCGATGCCGACGTCGTCGACGGCGCTCAGGAAGGCTCGCCCGACGATACCGTGGGCGCACCCGGGGCACAGCACGTGCGGCATCGCCCATCCACGGAGGTGTTCTCTGACCTGGGCAGTGGTCGTCATGGCAGGGCTCCTTCCATGTCCCGGTCGAGGGCCGCGAGGATCTCGTCGGGATCGATCGGCTCGCCGTCACCGCGCAGGACCGCCGCGATCGGCACCGACCCGGCGACGACCCGCTCGACCTCCAAGAGCATCTGGCCGAGGTTCATCTCGCACACGACCACGAGCCGGGCCCCTCGCACCGCTTCGGCGATCTCGGCGTCGGGGAACGGCCACAGGGTCCGGGGTCGCACCAACCCGACCCGTCCCCCCTGCCGGCGCGCCATCGCGACGGCCTCCTCGGCGGCACGGGCGACGATCCCGTACGCGAAGATCACCACATCGGCGTCGTCGAGGTGGCTGGTGGCGACGTCGACGATCTCGGATCGATGGTTCTCCACCTTGGCGTGAAGACGGCGCAGCAAGGCTCCGGCCACGGCCGGATCGTCGCTGGGGAACCCGCGCTCGTCGTGGACGAGGCCGGTGACGTGGAACCGGTACCCATCTCCGAAGGCGGGCAGGGGCGGGACGCCGTCGTTAGCAGGCAGCATCGGGAGGAAGGCCTCGGGTTCAACCTCGGGCTTCCGGCGATCGGCCACGGTCACCTCCTCGGGGAGGGCCACGGTCTCCGCGGTGTGGCCCAGCACCTCGTCGTAGAGCACGATCACCGGCATCCGCGTGCGTTCGGCCACGACGAAGGCCTTGACGGTGAGTTCGAAGATCTCCGCCACCGAGGCGGGAGCGAACACGATCGCCGGATGGTCGCCATGGGTGCCCCATCGAGCCTGCATGACGTCACCTTGGGACGGAGAGGTGGGGCGTCCCGTCGACGGCCCGCCCCGCATGACGTCGACGATGACGCATGGAGCCTCGGCCATGACGGCGTAGCCGATGTGCTCCTGCATGAGGGAGAACCCCGGACCGGAGGTCGCGGTCATCGCCTTGGCGCCGGCGAACGCGGCGCCGATCACCGCGCCCAACGACGAGATCTCGTCCTCCATCTGGACGAAGACGCCGCCGACCTCGGGAAGCTCGCGGGCCATGTGCTCGGCGATCTCCGACGACGGCGTGATCGGGTAACCGCCGTAGAACCGGCAGCCCGCCGCGATGGCGGCGAGGGCACACGCTTCGTTGCCTCGGATCAAGCGGGGTTCGTTCATGGGGCACCTCCCGACACGACCGCGGGGTCGCCCACCGAGATCCGGATCGCGAAGTCGGGGCAGAGCGCCTCGCAGAGCCTGCACCCGATGCACGCCGCCTCGTCGACGACGACCAGCCGGTGGGCATGGTCCATGGCGAGACAGAACTCGGGGCAGACCGTTGGACAGATCCCGCAGTCCTTGCACCAGGAGTGGTCGACCTCGATCCGGTAGCTCCGCTGCTGGATCGGGTCGAGTCCCAGGTCGGGGATGGCCTCGGGCCGCACCGACCCGGCTTCCTGGCCCGCGTGGAACGCGGCGATGTTGAGTTCCTCGGTCCCGGGGGGCACGAACCGGGTGATCGCCTTCTCCCAGGCGACATCGTCGATGTCGAGGAACCGGGAGACGGCCCCCATGACCACGCTGTTGGCGGTCTTCGGGTTGCCGAGGCTCGCGGCGATACCGCTGGCGTCGATGAGCAGCACGTCGGCGACGCGGTGGGCGACGGTGGCGGTGTCCATGGCCGGGTACGGGACGCCCCAGGTGCGGTGGTCCTTGCACGCTCCCGGCGGAACGATGCGGCGGGCGTCGACGACCAGGGCGCCGCGGGGGGCCAGGTACGGCATCCACCGCAGCGCCTCGGCCCACTCGAAGGCCGCGAGCACGTCGGCCGACGCGAGCGGCACCACCGGGGATGCCACCGTCTCGCCGTACCGGATGTGGCTGACGACGGCGCCGCCGCGCTGGGCCATGCCGTGGACCTCGGACTGCTTCACCTCGAAGTCGGATCGGAGCGCCGCCTCGGCGAGGACGGCGGAGGCGAGGACGACACCTTGGCCGCCGACGCCGGCGAGAACGACGCCGCGGGCGCTCATGGGTGGACCTCCACCGGCACGATCGCCCGCGGTGGGCAGAGCTGGGCGCACAGGGTGCACCCGGTGCACATCGCGGCGTCGATCGTGACCTTGCGCCGGCCCTCGAAGACCTCGTCGGTCCACACGATCGCCGGACAACCCAGGTTCATGCACAGCTGGCAGGCCGTGCAGTTGTCGGGGATCACCTCGAAGGGACGGTCCTTGACCCGCAACGGCGCCTCCACGCACGGTCGATGGGTGATCACGACCGAGGTCCCCCGGTACGCCATCGCCTGTTCGATGGCTCGCAGGGTGGCCGACACGTCGTAGGGGTCGACGACGTGGAGGTCCTCGACGCCGACGGCGGTGCACAACGCCGGGATGTCGACGGCTCGGGCCTTCTCTCCGGCGAGGGTGGTCCCGGTGCCGGGGTGTTCCTGACCGCCGGTCATGGCGGTGGTGCCGTTGTCGAGGATGACGACGGTCATGTCGGCGTCGTTGTAGACGGCCTCCATGAGGGCGGGTACGCCGCCGTGGAGGAAGGTGGAGTCGCCGATCGTGGCGACGACCGGTTCGTCGGAGCCGCCGCTGGCGGCCATGCCGCTGGCCATACCGATGCTGGCACCCATGGAGATGCAGGTGTCCATGGTGGCCAGCGGCTCGAGGGCGGCGAGGGTGTAGCACCCGATGTCGCCGGTGACCGTGGCGCCGAGCCGCTTGATGGACCAGTACGGCACCATGTGCGGACATCCGGGACACATGAGCGGCGGGCGGGTGACGGTCGTGGGAGCGTCGGGGATGGGCGGCCGCGGGTCGGCGACGCCGAGGGCGGCCAGGCCGTCACGTACCAGGTCGGGGCTCAGCTCGCCGGTGCGGGGGAAGAACGCCTTCCCATCCGCTTCGAGACCCGCCGCCAAGAGCGCTTCTTCGAGGAACGGCTCGAGCTCCTCGACGACCACGAGCCGGTCGACGGTCTCGGCGAACCGGCGGATGCGCTCGATCGGGATGGGGTAGCTCATGCCGAGCTTGAGGATCCGCAGGTCGGGGGCCACCTCCTTGACGTACTGGTACGGCACGCCGGCGGTGACGATCCCGACGCGGGTATCGGTTCCCTCCTCGACGGCGAGCTCGCCCGCGTACTCGGCGAGGCGCTCGAGACGTTCGAGGATGACCGGATGCCGGCCCCTGGCGTAGGCGGGCAGCATCACGTACTTGGCCGGGTCGCGACGGAACCCGCGCACCGGCACCTCGCGACGCTCCTCGAGGGGGACGATGCCTCGATTGTGCGAGATGCGGGTCGTCGAACGCAGCAGGACCGGCGTGTCGAACTCCTCGGAGACGTCGAACGCCAGCTTCGTGTGGTCCTTCGCTTCGGCCGAGTCGGAAGGTTCGAGGAGCGGAACGAGACCGAGGCGGGCGTACAGGCGGGTGTCCTGCTCGTTCTGGGAGCTGTGCATCCCCGGGTCGTCGGCGACCATGATGACGAGGCCGCCGCCGACTCCCACGTACGAGGCCGTCATGAACGTGTCGGCGGCGACGTTGAGGCCGACGTGCTTCATGGCGGCGAACGCCCGCGCACCGCCGAGGGAGGCGCCGAGGGCCACGTCGACGGCGACCTTCTCGTTCGTCGCCCAGCGGGAGTCGACCTCGTCGTATCGGGCCAGTGCCTGGAGCGTCTCGGTCGAGGGGGTCCCGGGATAGGCGGCGGCGACGTGCACGCCGGCTTCCCATGCGCCCCTGGCGATCGCCTCGTTGCCCGACAGGAGCGCCCGGTCCGCTCGGATCGACAGGGTGGTCACGCGTCGCCACCCAGCACGGTCCGCATCTCGGTCTCCGACAGCACCCGGTTCGATGCCTTGGCGGCATCGAGGATGCGTTCGACGGCACCCGGGTCGATGGGCATGCCGTGTTGGAGGAGCCATGCCTCGGCGTTGGCCCTGCCCGACATCGGGCCGACGGTGATGACCTGGCCCCGCCCGATCATGTCGGCGGGCACCCCCGAGTAGACGCGGTTCGCGAGCCAGGTGTCGCCCTTGCGGAGGGCCTTGAGGACGGCGGCCGCGTGGACGCCGGTGCTGGTCTCGAAGGCGTCCTTCCCGAGGGCGGGGTAGTTGACCGGGATCGGCGTATCGGTGGCGTGCGACGCCGTCTCGCAGTACGCCGGCAACCCGGCGATGTCGCCGTCCCACCAGCCGAGCAGCTTGAGGTTGACGAGGAGCACGTCCATCGGCGTGTTCCCACATCGTTCGCCGATGCCGAGGGCGCAGCCGTGGACCCGGTCGGCGCCGGAGGCGAGGGCGGCGAGGGAGTTGGGAACCGAGAGGCCCCGGTCGCGGTGGCCGTGGTAATCGATCTTCACGTCCTGGCCGGTCTCGTCGACGATCCGGCGGGCGAACCGCATCAAGGCGCTCACACCCCATGGCGTGGCATGGCCGACGGTGTCCGAGAAGCAGATCCGTCGAGCGCCCGCTTCGATGGCCGTCGTGTAGAGCCGCCGCAGGTCGTCGGGATGGGCTCGGGTCGTGTCCTCGGTCACGTACATCACCTCGAGGCCGAGGCTCCTGGCGTACCGGACCGCCTCGTCGGTGGTCTGGAGGAGGAAGTCGAAGTCCCAGCCTTCGGCGAAGCGACGGATGGGACTCGACCCGAGGAACAGGGACGCTTCGATCGGGACGCCGGTGCGCTGCTGGGCCTCGGCGATGGGGTCGATGTCGGCTCGGTGGGTTCGACCTGCGCAGTTGGCGGCGACGTCGAGCCCGGCCTGGTCGATCTCCTTGGCGAGGGCGATGACATCGAGGAAGGTCTGCTCTCCGGCGCCGGCGTAGCCGATGTCGGCTCCCTGGATGCCGAGTTCGGCGATCCGATGGAGGATCTCGATCTTCTCGGCCGTCGTCGGGCATCGAACCGACGGGCTCTGCAGCCCGTCACGCAAGGTCTCATCGTCGAGTTCGATGGTCGCGGGCCTGGCGGGGGTCTCACCGCCGAGGGCGTTCCAGTCGTAGAGGAGCTCGTCGTGGTCCATGGGCATCGTCCCTCCGTGCTCGGGCACCGTCCGGCCGTTCGGTCGGTTCTAGCTTCCTGTCCACGACGCTGACGGTCAATCCTGCGATCGACCCCTTTCGATGATGCATTCGCCCCTGATATGAAGCATTCTCATCAGGGAAAGCCCGCGCTCGCACCATTGACGGGACGCCCGCGGAGGCGGACACTCACAGGGAACTTGACCGAACGGTCGGACGGGAGTTGCCGGGATCATCGATCCCCGCGCCCCGAGGAGGTGAAGATGACCACCCAGACGCCGGTGTCCTTCCGGCCCCATGACCTCGTCGTCGCCGACGACGGGACCGGCTACCTCCGCGGCAGCCGGTGCCCGAGTTGCGGCGCCCACTACTTCCCCACCCGAGAGGTCTGCGCCGGTTGCCTGACCGAAGACCTCGAGACCATCCCCCTGCCGACCCGGGGCACCCTCTACACCTACACGGTGGTCCACCGATCGACGCCGGCCTTCGAGGTCCCCTATGTGCTGGGCTACGTCGATCTCCCCGGGCCCGTCCGGGTCCTCGGCCAGATCGACGCCGAACCCGACCAGGTCACGATCGGCATGGACGTCCAGCTCGAGATCGTCCCTTGGGGAACCGACGCCGAGGGGACACCACTGCTCGGGTACCGTTTCGCACCAGGAGGCCACGCATGACCGACGTGTACGTCATCGGGATCGGGATGACCCAGTTCGGCAAGCATCCCGACCGAACCGCCGCCGGCCTCGGAGCCGAGGCCGTGCGCGGCGCCATCCACGACGCCGAGATCGATCCCCGAGCCATCCGCACCGCCTACGCCGGGCATGTGTTCCAGCCGATGGTGACGGGTCAACAGGTCCTCGGGCAGGTCGGGCTCGCCGGCATCCCCCTCGCCAACGTGGAGAACGCTTGTTCGTCGGGCGCGACGGCGATCCGGGGGAGCTTCCTCGACATCCTCGCCGGGGAAGCCGACGTGTCGCTGGCTTTCGGTACCGAGCATCTCACCGGCGCCTTCAAAGGGGCCTTCACCCCGGGCGAGGACGACCCGGAGGCCGCGGTCGGCGCCACGATGCCTGCGGTGTACGCCATGCGGGCGCGCCGCTACATGGAGGAGTTCGATCTGACCCGCGAGCAGCTCGCCCGCATCTCGGTCAAGAACAAGCGGAACGCGGCGTTGAACCCCCTCGCCCATTTCAAGAAGGACATCACGATCGACGACGTGCTGATGGCCAAGCCGATCGCCGAGCCCTTCGGGCTGCTGGACTGCTCACCGGTGTCCGACGGCGCCGCCGCGGTCCTCCTGGCCTCCGGCGACTGGGTCCAACGCCACGGCGACCCCTCTCGGGCCATCCGACTCGCCGCCTCGGCGCTGCGGACCGGCAAGGTCGAGACGGCTCCCGGGTCGATGACCTTCGAGGAGCTCACCCGCGACACCGCCGACGACGCCTACGAGCGGGCCGGGATCGGGCCTGCCGACATCGACTTCGCCGAGGTCCACGACTGCTTCACGATCGCCGAGGTCCTGAGGATCGAGGGCCTGGGCTTGTGGGAGCAAGGCACCTATCCCGCCGCCGTCGAACGAGGCGAGGCCGACATCGGGGGGCGACTCCCGGTGAACCCGTCGGGAGGCCTGCTCGGCAAAGGCCATCCGCTGGCGGCCACCGGCGTCGCTCAGGTCGTCGAGCTGGTCAAGCAGCTCCGCGGCGAGGCCGGGTCCCGCCAGATCGAGGGAGCGAGCGTCGGGATCGCCCACTGCCGCGGCGGCAAGACCGTCGGGGTGGAAGGAGCCGCGTGCACGGTGCAGATCCTCACCAGGTGACCGACCACCCCGAGATGGGCGCGATCCCGTTCGTGCTCATGCGCGGCGGGACATCGAAGGCGCCGTTCCTGCGGGGCCGGGATCTCCCTCCGCCGGGAGCCGCGCGCGACCGCTTCGTCCTGCGGCTGTTCGGGAGTCCCGATCCCCGCCAGATCGACGGCCTCGGCGGCGCCGACCTGCTGACCAGCAAGCTGGCGATCATCGATCCGCCGTCTCGTGACGATGCCGACCTCGACTACACGTTCGCCCAGGTCTCGATCACCGAACCCGTCGTCGACTACGACATCAACTGCGGGAACATCTCGGCCGCGGTCGGCGCCTACGCCGTCGACGAGGGCCTGGTGCCGGCCACCGAGCCGACGACGACCGTGCGCATCCACAACACCAACACCGGCACGATCCTCGTCGCCTACGTCCCGGTCGTGGCAGGACGAGCCGCCGTGACGGGTGATCTCGTCATCGACGGGGTCCCCGGCTCGGGTGCCCCGATCGCCCTCGACTACTCGGCCACCGCGGGCGGGGTCACCGGCTCGTTACTGCCGACGGGAACGAGCCGTGACCTCCTGGACACCGCCATCGGCCCCGTCGAGGCGACCATCGTCGATCTCGCCAACCTGTCGGTGTTCTTCCCGGCCGCAACGGCCGGGATGACCGGAACCGAGGGTCCCGGCGACCTCACCGCCGAGCACGTGACGGCCGCAGAGGCGATCAAGGCTGCCGCGGCGAAGGTCGTGGGTATCGACGGCGACGGGCTGATCCCCGTGCCCGTCGCCGTCGCCCCACCCACCCCGTACCGCACCATCTCCGGCGCACAGATCACCGACGCCGACCTGTGCGCCCGGGTGATCGGCGGCCGCCCCTCCACGTTGCACAAGGCCTATCCGGGAACGGTGTCGGCCACCACGGCGGTGGCCTCCGGCCTGATCGGCTCGGTCGTGGCCGAGGCGGTCGGAGGCGTCCGCTCGGGGCGGCTCCGGATCGGCCATCCCAGCGGGATCATGGAGGCGTCGGCCCGGGTGCCGGACGGCCGGCAGATCGTCGAGGAAGCGACCTATCTCAGGACCGCCCGCCGTCTCGCAGAAGGCGTCGCCTACGTCGTCGGATGATCCGCCTCGACGAGATCCTGACCGGATGGTCGGGAGTCGGCGCTACGATGGCTCCACCATCGGGAGGAGCACCTTGGAGCCGGTGACCCTGCATGTCAACGGGATCGAGCGGCGACTGTTCGTCGCCTCCCATCGCACGCTCCTCGAGACCCTGCGGGAGGATCTCGGACTCACCGGCACCAAGCACGGCTGCGAGCTGGGCGAGTGCGGTGCCTGCACGGTGCTCGTCGACGGCGTCCCGATCCTGTCGTGCCTGGCCTTGACGCTCGACGCCGACGACGCGGAGATCGTCACGATCGAAGGCGTCGGTTCGGTCGGGAACCCCCACCCGCTCCAGCGCTCCTTCGCCGACCACGGCGCCGCCCAGTGCGGCTACTGCACCCCCGCGATGGTGCTCACGGCCAAGGCGCTCCTCGACCGGGTCCCGCATCCCTCGGACGCCGACATCACCGAGGCCATCGCCGGGAACATGTGCCGATGCACCGGCTATCTCCCGATCGTCCGTGCCATCGCCGCCGTCGCCGCCGGGGAAGCGCCATGAGGATCGATCCTCACCACGGTGTCGTGGGCCGGGCGGCGCCCCGCACCGACGCCCTCGCCCAGGCGGCCGGGGGGCTCGTGTACGTCGACGATCTGTCCTATCCGGGGATGCTGCACGGATCGATCCTCCGCTCGCCCCATGCCCACGCCCGGATCGTGTCGATGGACGTGTCGGCGGCCGCCGAGCTCGACGGGGTCCACGCCGTCCTCACCGGAGCCGACCTGCCGGTCGCCTACGGGCTTCTCCCCGTCGCCCAGGACGAGCATGCCCTCGCCGTCGACAAGGTCCGCCAGGTGGGAGACGCCGTCGCCGCGGTCGCCGCCGACGACCCGGACATCGCCCAACGGGCGATCGAGCTCATCGACGTGGTCTACGAACCCCTTCCGGTGATCGCCACCATGGACGACGCCGTCGAGGTCGCCGACGAGCCGATCCACGGCGACGGACCACGCGACAACCGCCACCGCGAGGTGTCCCTCGATTTCGGTGACGTCGAGGCCGGCTTCGGACGCGCCGATCACCTCCGCGAGGACGTCTTCTTCTACCAGGGGAACAACCATGCCGCCCTCGAGCCGCATGGCGCGGTGGCGCTCGTCGAGGACGACGGTCGGCTGCGCCTGTGGTCGGCCACCCAGGTCCCCCACTACCTGCACCGCATCGTCGCCAAGGTGCTCGAGGTTCCCGAGCACCGGATCCGTGTGACCGCCAACCCGACCGGCGGAGGGTTCGGCGCCAAGACCGACGTCTTCGCCCACGAGCTGGTCGCCGCCAAGCTGGCGCTGGTCACCGGTCGACCCGTCAAGATCGTCCTCACCCGGGAAGAGGTCTTCTACGCTCACCGCGGACGTCACCCGGTGCTGATGTGGATCAAGACCGGGTTCACCGCCGACGGCGAGATCACCGCCATGTGGTTCAAGACCTACGTCGACGGCGGGGCCTACGGCTCCTACGGACCGGCGTCGTTGCTGTACACCGGGCAACTCCAGACGACGACGTACCGGATCCCGGCCTACCGGTTCCAGGGCGTCCGGTTCTTCACCAACAAGCCCGCGTGCGGACCCAAACGCGGCCATGGGACGCCGCAACCGCGGTTCGGGCTCGAGGTGCATCTCGACCGGGCCGCCGACGATCTCGGGCTCGACCCGGTGACGATCCGGGAACGCAACCTCGTGCGACCCTTCTCGACGACGGTGAACCACCTTCGCATCACGAGCTGTGGGTTGGCCGAGTGCATCGACCGGGTCGTGGAGGCCTCGGACTTCCATGCCAAGCGCCGGAACCTGCCCTCGGGTCGCGGTGTCGGCCTGGCCGTCGGCGCCTACATGTCGGGCGCGGGGTTGCCCATCTACTTCAACGACATGCCCCAGTCCGAGGTGCTGCTCAAGGTGGACCGGGGCGGCCTGGTCACGGTCTACTCCATGGCCGCGGACTGCGGCCAGGGATCCACGACGATGCTGGCGACCGTCGTCGGCGAGGCGCTCGGCCTCGAACCGTCCGACCTGGCGGTGATCACCGCCGATACCGATCTGACGCCGATCGACCTCGGGTCGTACTCGTCGCGGGTCACGTTCATGGCCGGGAACGCCGCCCTGGAGGCGGCGATGCGGCTGGCCGACCTGATCCTCACCGCCGTCGCCGACGAGCTGGAGCTCGACACCGACGACGTGACCCTCGGGCGCGGGGTGGTGGTCGCCGGTGATCGACGGGTTCCCTGGGTCGAGGCGGTACGGATGGCCGAAGCCCGCTGGGGGCTCCTCACCGCCGCCGGCTCCTACAAGCCGCCGAAGGACATCAGGGGCGACTACAAGGGCGCCGGTGTCGGCCCGTCGCCCGCCTACTCGTACTCGGCGTGCGTGGCCCAGGTGGACTGTGATCCCGAGACGGGGTTCGTCGGCGTCGACAAGATCTGGCTGGCGCACGACATCGGGCGGGCGATCAACCCGCTCCTGGTTCGCGGCCAGATCGAAGGCAGCGTCCACATGGCGCTCGGGGAGACCCTGATGGAGGAGCAGGCCTTCCGGGGAGCGCTCCACGACGGCCCCTCGCTCCTCGACTACAAGATCCCCACCGCCCTCGAGATGCCGCCGGTGGAGTCGATCCTCGTCGAGTCGATCGATCCGGAGGGACCCTTCGGCGCCAAGGAGGTGGGTCAGGGCCCGCTCCTGCCGGTGATGCCGGCGGTGGCCAACGCCGTCCACGACGCCCTCGGGATCCGCGTCGATGAGGTCCCGCTGCGACCCGACAAGGTCCTGGCCGCCCTTCGCGACCTGGAGCGCGGCGGCGAGGGACGCTTCGGGCCGACGGAGCTCCCGCCCTACGAGTTCCGGCGCCCGCTGCCGGTCGATCCCCCACCGGAGCTGCGCTGATGCTGCGACTCCCGGTCGTGCGCCATGTCGCGCCGACGAGCCTCGACGAGGTCATCGAGCTGCTGGCGGGGGACGGGGCGATGCTCGCCGCCGGAGGGACCGACCTGGTCCCGAACCTGAAGCGGCGCCAGTATCCCGAGGCCAAGACGATCGTGTCGCTGCGCCGGGTCGCAGGCCTCGACGGGGTGAGCGTCGCCGACGGAGGGACGATCCGGATCGGGGCGCTCACGACCGTGGCTCGCCTCGCCACCGACGATGCGGTCCCCGAGGCCCTCCGGGAGGCCGCCGGGGCGGTGGCCTCCCCCCAGCTCCGCAACCGGGGCACCGTCGGCGGCAACCTCTGCGTCGACACCCGATGCCACTGGCTCAACGTTCCCGACACCTGGCGTCAGGCCGCCGAACCATGTCTCAAGGCCGGCGGAGAGATGTGCTGGGTGGCGCCGGCCAAGAAGATCTGCTGGGCGGTGTCGTCGTCGGACCTGGCTCCGGCGATGATCGCCCTCGACGCGTCGGTGCGACTGGTCGGGCCCGACGGGGAGCGCACCGCGCCGGTCGGCGAGCTGTACCGCGACGACGGCCTGGTTCATCTCGCCAAGGCGCCGAACGAGATCCTCGTCGAGGTGATCGTGCCTGCTCCTCAGGGCCGTCGGGCCGGGTACCGCAAGCTCCGTCGCCGTGGGTCGATCGACTTCCCGATCCTCGGGGTCGCCGCGTCCTTCCGACTCGAGGACGGACGGGTGAACGACCCACGCCTGGTCCTCGGGGCGGTGGCGTCCTCACCGGTGCGGGTGACCGCCGCCGAGGAACTCCTCGCGGGCCGTCCGCTCACCGATGCCCTGATCGCGGAGGCCGCCGAGCTGGCGGGCAAGTCCGTGCGCCCGATGTCCAACACCGACCTCACGTCGCGCTACCGCAAGCGGATGGTCCCGGTGTTCGTCCGCCGGCTCCTGGAGGACCTGGCAGCCGACTGAGCAGGTCTCGCACCGGCGGTACCGCTACCTTACGTGCGATGGAACACCCGAACGATCACCCCATGGATGTCGAAGCGCGCCAGGAACGCATCCGAGAGCTCCTCGACGCGGGCGGGGCCGTCCGAGTCAAGGACCTCGCCGATCGGTTCGGCGTGTCGGAGATGACGATCCGACGCGACCTGGAAGAGCTCGAACGACTCGGCGTCCTGCGACGGGTCCGGGGCGGCGCACGCCCCCTGGGGCCCCGTCCTTTCCCCGAACGTCATCGTCGCAATGCGCGACGCAAGGCGGCGATCGCGAAGAAGCTCCAGCCCCTGGTGCCCGAAGCCGGAGCGATCGCCTTCGATGCCTCGACGACCGTCCTGGCCCTGGCGGGGAGACTCACCGGTGCCCGTCGCCTCTCGGTGATCACCAACGGGATCGCCTCCTATCGAACCCTCGTGGCCCTGCCAGGCATCCGGCCCGTCTTGACCGGCGGATTCCACGAGCCCGAGACCGACAGCCTGGTCGGGCCGATCGCCTGCGATGCCGCGCGAGCCTTCGCCTTCAGCCGGTTCTTCACCTCGGCGGCAGCGCTCGACGTCGCGGTGGGTGCCACGGAGGCGGCATGCGAGGAGGCCGAAGTGAAACGCGCCATCGCCTCGGGGGCGTCCGAGATCGTCTTGGCCGTCGACTCGACGAAGCTGGGCCGTCGGTCCATCGCCCGCACGTTCGATCTCGCGGCTGTGGATCTGCTCGTGACGGATCTGGATCCGGACGACGCACGGTTACAGCCGTATCGCGAAGCGGTGGAGATCCTCTGACGGGGAACGATCGAGAAACCACGGCGTCGGTCGTGGGGCACACGACGGGTACGGTCACCAGGCAGCGGACGTCCGAGCCGGTCGAGGTCCGGCCCCGCCCGCATCGTAGATGCGGTCGATGAGCCGCAACGCCTCGACGGCGTCGCGTAGGCCCACCTGGGGTTCCTGATCACCCTGCACCACGTCGATGAAGTGGGCCAGTTCGGGCACGTAACCGGCGAGGACGATCGTTCGGTTCTCGTCGATCGGCACCGAGAAGTTCGGCTCCCAGAAGGTTCCCGGTGCTCCGTCGGCGGTCGTTCCCACGACCCGGACCAGGTTCTCCACGGCGACCGATGGCCCAACGCCGGTCACCTCCACACGCTCGTTGTCGGCTCGCCACGACCGCATCGTCGACAGGTGGAGCGATCCGACCGCCCCGTCGGTGAATCCCAAGACGACGGCGTACGCCACGCGACCCTCGGGACCGGCGGTCCGACGCACGTCCAGGTCGGCGACGTCGCCCATCAGCCATCGTGCCAGGTCCACCAGGTGGATCGAGTTGTCGACGAGGAACGTGTAGTCGTCCCCGTAGAGGCCACCCCCCATCGAGAACCGACCTTCGAAGTAGGTGGGACGCCCGAACGTCGGGGCAGCGATCTGGTCGGCCATCAGACGGTAGGCGGTCGCGAACCGCTTCATGAAACCCACCAGCACCGGCACGCCCGCCTTCGAAGCGGCGACAGCGAGCTGCTCGGCCTCTGCCGCGCTCGCCGCTGCAGGCTTCTCTGCCCAACAGGCCACACCGCGAGCGATGACGTCATCCAGGATCGCGCCGTAGGCCGGGGCCGGGACGGCCACGACGACACCGTCGAGTTCCCCCTCGCCGGCGAGAAGCGCACGATGGTCGCCGTACCATCGGCGGGCACCGAAGCGCCGCGCCGTGCGTTCGGCGCGCTCCGCCTCCCGACATGCCACGGCGACCAGATCGACATCGAGGAGCGCCAGCGACGGATAGAGCACCCGTGTCGCGTGCCGCCCGCATCCGATGAACCCGATCCTCGGTCGGCGTTCCATTGCGCTCACCTCCGTGCCGGTTCCCGCCGGTGTTAGCGTCATCGACATGAACGACTTCGCACATCCTCGCACACCCGCCATGGATCCACCACCGTCAGGGCCTCGGTTCCCCGACGTCGTCAGCCACTTCGCCGTGGTCGTCGACGACCTGGAGACCGCGATGGCCCGACACGCCGAGCTCATGGGGATCACCTGGCCCCCGATCCGGGAGCTGGACCGGAGCTTCCGCCGCGGCGACGGAACGGCGTTCCATGCCCGGCTGCGGGTGGTCTACTCCCGACAAGGGCCACCGTATCTGGAACTCATCGAAGCCGTACCCCATAGCCCCTGGGTGATGGACCCAACGGGCGGCCTCCACCATATCGCGCTGTGGTCGGATCATCTGGTCGAGGATTCGGCCAGGCTGTCGAAAGCCGGCGCCCCTCTGGAGCTCACCTACGACACGACCGAAGCGGTCCATGGATTCGCGTACCATCGTGAGCCGTCCGGAGGGCGTCTCGAGATCATCGACACCGCCCTCAGGCCCACCATCGAGGCGTGGATCGGCTCGTGACGAGACACCGGTTGCCCGGTGATCGTTTGCGTGATACCGTGCAATATCGCACATCACGGAGGAGGAGCCATGGGCGACGATCGGAGGGAACTCGACCGGAGAACGTTCATCCGCCTCGTGGGGATCACCGCCGCAGGCATCCCGGTCCTTGCCGCCTGCGGTCCCTCGTCGACCACGACGACCGTCGGTGCCGGCGCGACGACGACCGCCGGCGGAGTCACGACCACCGCCACGACGACCGCGGCCGCGGGGCCGGCCAAGGGCGGAGAGCTCGTCATCGTCACCGGCGACGGCGTCGGCGGGACCTTCGCTTCCAGTGCGTCGCTGGGACCGCACGCCGTCGCTCACCGGCAGTTCCTGTGGGGCCTGTACGGGCAGAACAACGCCTATGAGGTGGTGCCGGCGCTCGCCGAGGGCTACGAGCGCTCCGACGACGGCTTCGTGCACACGTTCAGGATCCGGGAAGGACTGACCTTCCACGACGGATCGCCGCTCACGGCCGCCGAGGTCGCCGAGAACCTCAATATGTACTTCGATCCCACTCACCCGTTGCGTGATCAGGCCGGGATCTATCTCCAGGTCATCCTCTTCTTCGGCTTCCCCCGAGAGGGCTTCGTCTTCGAGGCTCGAGCGATCGACGATCTGACCGTGGAGGTCCGCAGCCCCGAGCCGAGGCCCGATCTCAGAGGACCGATGGCGTCGCTGTACATCTACAACCCGCGCGTCATCGAAGGCAACGTCGATACCTACGGCACCGACCCGGATCTGTTGGCCGCCGTGGGATCGGGTGCCTTCCAGCTCACGTCCTTCGACCCGGGCAAGTCGGCCGAGTTCGCCAGGGTCGAAGGCTTCTTCGACGAGGCCTACCTCGACCGGCTGCGACTGCAACTGGTGCCCGACGCCGCTGCCCGCTTCCTCGCGCTCCAGAGCGGCGACGCCCAGGCGGCCTACGCGCTGTCGAACCCCGACTGGAACCAGGTGGTCGGTGACACCGAACGCTGGCGGACCCATATCGGGAAGCTCGATACCTCGGTGTTCCTCAGCCTCAATCTGGATCTCGAACCCGCGTGGGCCGACGAACGGGTGCGGAAGGCGGTCGCATATGCCACCAACCGGGAAGGCTACGTGGAGGCCTTCTGGGGGACGGGCCTGGCCCAGCCGTCCGGCATCGTGGCCCTCGCCCCGGGATCCGATCCTCGGGCGCTCCCCGACGTTCCGCCCCCGCCCTACGACCCGGAGAAGGCCAAGGAACTCCTCGCGGAGGCCGGTTATGGGGACGGCCTCGAGCTGACCATCGCCGATCCGACGGCGTTCACGAACGTGCCCGAACTGAAGGCGATGATGGAGGCCATGGCCGCCGATCTGGCCAAGGTGGGGATCGACCTCAAGATCAACGTGGTGGATCCCGGGAGCTGGATCCCGGCGACGGCAGAGAACGACTGCTCGGTGGTTCCCTACGGCAACCAGCCGGGCGTCGAGGCATCCACGGCCTCCCTCTACTTCAACCGGTCCCCCCGCCAGTACCAGACCCCGACCACCGATCGGTGGCGACAGATGATCACCGAGGCGCGGACCTCCCTCGATGCCGACGCTGCGTACTCGACCTTGTCCCAGTTGCTCACCGAGGCTACCGATGCGATGGCCGGGGTCCCGATCGCCTTCGCCGGTGTCGGGATCGCCTCGGCCCCGCAGGTGCGGGATCTGGGCGTGTACCTGGCCGGGATCGCCTCCCATCACAAGGCGTGGATCGAGGCCTGATCACACCCGCGGCAGGAACGCTCAGCGCACTGCGGGATCGGGAAGCCGCACCTCCCGCGGGAAGTGGCAGGCGACGTGGTGGCCGCCCCCGAGATCGACGAGTTCCGGGGTCACGCTCCGACAGACGGACCGCGTCGGATCGTGGAGCGGGCCAACCGGACAACGAGGCCAGAACCGACACCCCGGCGGTGGATCGATCGGCGATGGCGGATCGCCTTCGAGGACGTACCGGCGCCGAACCTCTCGCGGGTAGCGGCCGGGGGCGGCGGCCAGGAGCGCCACCGTGTAGGGATGGGCCGGGTCCCGGAACAGCGTCTCGGTGGAGGTTCGCTCGACGACGGTCCCCAGGTACATCACCGTCACCCGCTCGGAGAGCCGCTCCACTGCCGAAAGGTCGTGCGAGATGAACAGGTAGGCGAGACCGAGCCGCTCACGCAGTTCGAGGAGCAACTCGACGATCTGTTCCCCGACCGACACGTCGAGCGAGGCGATCGCCTCATCGGCCACGATGAACCGAGGACGCACCGCCAGGGCCCGAGCGATGGCGATCCGCTGGCGTTGCCCTCCGGAGAACGCATCGGGATACCGAGCCGCGACGTCGGCATCGAGGCCGACGAGCTCCAGGAGTTCTGCGACCTCGACCTCGACGTCGCGTCCGCGTGACCGACCGTGGGCCCGAGCCGCCTCGCCGATCGCCCGACCGACCGGCATGCGGGGATTGAGGGACGACCAGGGGCTCTGGAAGATCATCTGCATCTGGGCGCGAGCACGCCGCAGGGAGCGACCCCGCAAGGCGGTGATGTCGACACCGCCGATGGCCACCGTTCCCGACCGCAACGGAACGAGCCGCAACAGGGCGCGACCCAGCGTGGTCTTGCCACACCCCGACTCGCCCACCACACCATGGATCTCGGCCGGCGCGACATCGATGTCCACGCCATCGAGGGCCCGCACCTCGTGATCGTCGACACGGAACACGACCCGGAGATCCTCGGCCTTCAAGAGAGGAGCTGCCGTCATCTCACCGCACCGACCCAGCAGGCGACGCGATGGCTGTCGCGGCCTTCGAGAACGGGGTCATCGCTGCACGCAGCGATCCGCCGAGAACATCGGGGCGCGTAGGCGCAACCGGTGATCATGCTCGACAGATCGGGCGGCGCACCCGGGATGGCCCGTCGATCGCGGCCGAACGCGAGCTCGAGGAGCGCACGGGTGTATGGGTGCGCGGGTCTGGCGAACACCTCGTCTACGGACCCCTCCTCGACGATCCTCCCGGCGTAGAAGACCAGGACGCGGTCGCACACCTCTGCGACGACCCGCAGGTCGTGGCTGATGAGCACGATGGCAGCGCCGGTGCGGGCGGTGAGATCCTCGAGAAGCAGCAGGATCTGGGCCTCCACGGTGACATCTAGAGCCGTCGTCGGCTCATCGGCCACGAGCACCGCCGGCTCGTTGGCGAGCGCCATGGCGATCATCACCCGCTGCCGCATGCCGCCCGACAGCTCGTGAGGGTACGCCCTAGCCCGCCGATCCGGATCAGGGAGACCGACGAGCCTGAGGAGCTCGGCGACACGTCGCCGGCGTGATCCACGGTCCTGCCAGCCGTGATACGTGAGGACGTCCTCGATCTGGCGACCGATCCGAGCCACCGGGTTCAACGAGCTCATGGGGTCCTGGAACACCATCGCGATCTCGGACCCTCGGATCGCCCGCAGGTCCGCCGCCGCGGCCGAGAGCAGTTCCTTGCCCCGGACACGGATGGAACCTTCCACGATCCGACCGGGCGGATCCACCAGACCCAGCAGGGCGGTGGCCGTGACCGACTTGCCACATCCTGACTCGCCGACGATCCCGAGCCGTTCTCCTGCCGCGAGGGTGAATCCGACACCGCGGACCGCCCGTACCGGCGGGTCCGTGGCGAACTCGACGTGGAGGTCGCGAACCTCGAGGACAGCGTCGGTCATCTTCCCCCGCCGACATCGAAGAGATCCCCCAGGGCGTCCCCGAGGAGATTGAACCCCAAGATGGACAACGAGATGGCTGCACCGGGTACCAGCACCGCCACCGGGTTCTGCAGCAGATAGGTGCGGCTGTCGACCAGGATGGCGCCCCACTCCGGTGCCGGCGGCTGCACACCGAGCCCGATGAACCCGAGTCCCGCCACCTCGAGTACGGCGATGCCGAGCGCGATGGAAGCCTGGACGGTCACCGGCCCGATCCCGTTGGGCAGCACGTGCCGGAACAGCACCCGGGAAGGACTGAGCCCGATCGCCCGAGCTGCCAGCACGTACTCGCGTTCGGTGATGGCCAACGATTGCGAGCGCATGAGACGAGCGAAACGCGGGATCGCCGGGACGGACACCGCCAGGATGGTGTTGCCCACACCCGGACCCCGGGCGGCAGCGATCACCAGCGCCAGCAACAGTGGAGGGAAGGCGAGGAGGATGTCCACGATCCGCATGACGAGCACGTCGAACCATCCCCGCACGAACCCCGAGACGAGACCGAGGCCGCTCCCGACCGTCAGGGCGATCATCACCGACACCACCGAGATGAGCAGCGTGACGCGTCCACCGTAGAGGACCCGAGCGAGGAGGTCGCGACCCTGCACGTCGGTGCCCAGGGGATGGGCGGCGGTCGGACCCTCGAGACGATGAACGAGATCGGTCGCGAGCGGGTCGACGCGCCAGAGGAGCGGACCGACCACGACCACGGCGACGATCCCGACGACCAGCAGGACACCCAGGAACGAGAGCCGGTTGCGGCGCAGCCGTCGGAGGGCGAGCGTGCGAGAGGAGACGGCGACGGTCATCCGCGCTCTCGGATCCTCGGATCGAGGAGTCCATACGACAGATCCACGACCAAGCTCGCCAACACGTACAGGACGGCGAGGAGGAGGGTCACCGCCTGCACGACGGCGTAGTCCCGGCCCTGGATCGCCGACAGGAGGTAGGTACCCAGTCCCGGCCACGAGAAGACGACCTCGATGAGCACGGCCCCCCCGAGAAGCGCAGGGAGCAAGACCCCGAAGAGCGTCACCAACGGCAACATCGCGTTCCGTGCGACGTATCGCCACACGATGACCCGCTCTGGGATCCCGAAGGCCCGCGCGGTGCGAATGTGAGGAGATGCGAGCTGCTCGGCGAACGCGCCCCTCGCGTAACGAGCGGTGAGTGCGATCGGGATCACGGCCAAGGTGATCGCCGGAAGGGCCAGGTGGCGGAGGGCTTCGACGAAGCCACCGACGTCTCCGGCCAACATGGCATCCACCAACGCGACGCCCGTTCGGCGTTCGATCTCGGTGAACGCGGGCAGCTCTCCGCCGAAGGGCAGCCATCCGAGCTTGACCGAAAAGGCCCAGACGAGAAGCAACGCCAGCCAGAAGGAGGGAAGGGACAGCCCGAGGAGCGCCACCGTACGGGCGGCGTGATCGATGAGTCCGTCGCGTCGCACCGCGGCGAGCACGCCGAGGCCCGCGCCGATGGGAAGGCCGATGAGCACTGCCGCGGCCGTGAGGCTGAGCGATGTGGGGAGACGCTCCATGATCTCGGTGGCGACCGGGCGACCGGTGAACAGCGACGTCCCGAGATCTCCATGAACCAGACGCGAGACGTAGGTGATGTATTGCACCGGCAGCGGCTGATCGAGCCCGAGGCGCACCCGCATCGCGTCCACCGCCTCGGGCGGCGCGAGGGGACCACCGGCCAGGATCTCGGCCGGGTCACCTGGGATCAGGTGGATGGCGAGGAACGTCACTGCGGTCACGCCGAGCAGGGTGATCGGGAGCAACAAGAGACGACGACGGAGGAGCCGCTTCACGTCGCTCTCGCTCCCCGCTCGAAGGTGCCCGCCACGTCCGTCACTCCATCGGCCACCGATGCATCATCGCGTCAGTCCCGAGGGTTTGTCGAGCGGCCAGGCTCGGCTCACCGTCGACGGGTCGACGACGACGTCGATGAGACCCGGAGCCAGCCCGAGAGGGGCACCGGCCTCGGCGGCGATTCGCTCCGCCAGATCGAGCGGGTGGAGCGGGTCGTCGGGCCATCCCACGACGAAGGCCTGAGGGAGCCGCCGGAGCTCGTCGCTCTCGAAGACGACCCACCGGGCCACCGTCCGCAAGGCGGCACGCAGCTGAGCGGGCCGATGCGCGGAGAAGCGGCGGACCGCCGTCTCCATCTCCACGGGGACGTCGCGACTGCGTTGCCACGCCACCAGCTCCTCGATGCAGGCCTCCATGTCGTCTCCGGCCAGGAACCCCGCCATGTCCACCAAGATCGATGCATCGGGGTTGGGGCGGTCCGACAGGGCCGGACCACCGAGGAAGACCCGCCGTACGCGATCGGGATGATCGAGGGCGAGGCGGAGGGCCACCGCGGCACCCATCGACGTCCCGCCCACGTCGACCCGATCCCACCCCAGTTCGTCGAGCACCGCCCGAGCGTCGTCGACGAAGGCCCCGAGCGAATAGTCCGCCTCGGTCGTGGGCCAGTCGAGGTCCCCGTGTCCTCTCTGGTACGGCAGCGCGAGGCGGTATCCCCGCGGCGCCTCCAACGCGGCAACGTCGGGAGTCGCCGTGAGGCCGTGGAGGTACAGCAACGGCGGTCCCGCGCCACGGAGCTCGACCCGCGTCCTGCCTACGGGCAATTGGACGTTCCGAACCATCAAGGCGTGTGAGTTCATGTGGTAACGTACATTACAGCACATGCACTCGTCGGTGCCGTCCACGGAGGATCCATGCCCAGCCCCACGCTCCATCCCGAGGTCGTCGACCTGATCGAACGCTCACGGTCCCTCGGCTCGGAACCGACGATCACGAACTACGGCGGAGGGAACACCTCGTGCAAGATCGAGGCCGAGGACCCAGTCACCGGAGAACACCGCCGCCTCCTGTACGTGAAGGGCTCCGGAGGTCACCTGGGATCTCTCACCGCCGACGGTCTCGCCGTCCTGGACCTCGACCGGGTCCGTTCCCTCGACCGTCTCTACACCGATCAGGAACACGAAGACGAGCTCGTCTCCTATCTCGGGTACTGCCGCTTCGGCCCGCCCGGGCCGGCCCCGTCGCTCGACACCGCGTTCCATGCCTTGCTTCCCGCCGCCCACATCGATCACATGCACGCCGCGGCGGTGATCACCCTTGCGACCAGCGCCGAGGGAGCCAAGCTCACCGCAGAGTGTTTCCAGGGTCGCGTGGGGTGGGTCGACTGGCGCCGACCCGGGTTCACCCTGGCCCACGACCTCCTGGCGCTCCTGGAGGACGAGCCCACCCTCGACGGTGTCGTCCTCGGTGGACACGGGCTCGTCTCATGGGGAGACTCGGCCGCCGGGTGCGAGGACACGACTCGATCGATCATCGCCACCGCGGAACGGTTCGTCTCGCGACGAACCACCTACCCCGCAGCCCGAGTGGTCGACCAGGATGCTCCACGGCGCGCGACCGCGGTCGCTCCGATCCTCCGGGCGGCGTGCTCATCGGACCGGGCCATGGTGGCGGAGTTCCGTTGCGATCCGGATGTCCTCGCCTATCTCGGGTCGCCCCGGGCCGCCGCCTTGGCCGACGCGGGAACATCGTGTCCCGACCACTTCCTCCGCACCAGGGCTCGACCGTTGTTCGTACCGGTCGCCGAAGACGCCCCCGTCGAGCGGATACGCGACGAGATCGGCGTGGCCACCGAACGGTATCGCCGCATGTACCGGGACTACTACCGTCGCCGCGCCCGGGCCGATTCACCACCGATGCGCGGCGCCGACCCCACGGTCGCCCTCATCCCCGGCCTCGGCATGTGGGCCTTCGGCCCCACGGCGCGAGACGCTTCCATCACCGCCGATCTGTATCACCAAGCGATGGGGATCATGCACTCCGCCGACCAACTCGGAGGCTACGAGCCACTCTCCGACGACGAGCGTTTCCGGATCGAGTACTGGGACCTCGAGGTCGCCAAGCTCGACCGACGCCCGCCTCCACCGCCGCTTCAGGGACGGATCGCCCTGGTCGCCGGCGCCGCTTCGGGTATCGGGCGGAGCGTCGCCCGGACCCTCGCCGACGCCGGAGCGGCGGTCACGGTCGCCGACCTCGACCACGAGCGAGCCCGCGAAGCCGCCGCCGATCTCGGCTCCTCCGGGTCACAGGTCGACGCCGTGGCGATCGACCTCACCGACGAGCGATCCGTCCGGGACGCGGTCGGAGCCGTGGTCCTGGCCCGAGGCGGCCTGGACTTCGTGGTGAACAGCGCAGGCATCGCCATGGCCGACGGCCTGGAGCACACCACGGCCGCGGATTGGGACTCCATGGCGGCGATCTTCGCCCGCGGATCGTTCCTCCTCTCGCGCGAAGCGGCGCGAGTGATGGTGGACCAGGGGATGGGAGGCCACATCGTGCACATCGTCTCCAAGAACGCCGTGGTGGCGACACCCGGCAACGCCGCCTACGCGTCGGCCAAAGCGGCCCAGCTCCATCTGGTTCGGCTCCTGGCTACCGAGCTGGCGCCCCACGGGATCCAGGTCAACGCCGTCAACCCCGACGGCGTCGTACGCGGCAGCGGCCTGTTCGACAACGAGTGGGGCCGAGCCCGGGCCGAAGCCCACGGCGTCACGGTCGAGGACCTACCCGCGTTCTACGCGGCCCGGACGCTCCTAGGGGAGGAGGTCCGCCCCGAGCACGTCGCCCGGGCGGTCCTCGCCCTGGTCGACGGCACGCTCCCTCGTACGACCGGTTCCTATCTTCCCGTAGACGGCGGCCTGACGGCCGCGTTCCCCAGGTGAGGTGACATCATGCCGAGGATCGATCCGGAACTCATCGACCGAGAGAACGACCGCCGCGCCGCCGATCATCATCGCCGTGTCGACCATCTCGCTGCGACGCTCGAGCGCGGAAGGAGCGACCCCGAACACGTCATCTCGGCCATCGCGGCCTTCGACGTTGCGATCCCCTCGTGGGCGCTGGGGACGGGGGGCACGCGCTTCGGTCGGTTCCCCATCGGCGGGGAACCACGAACCACCGAGGAGAAGATCGACGACACCGCGGCGCTCCATGCCCTGACGGCAGCGAATCCCCGGATCAGCCTCCACGTGCCCTGGGACGATCCGGACGATCCGGCCGGTCTGCGGGAACACGCCGAGGCACGAGGGATCGGCTTCGACGCGGTGAACTCGAATACGTTCCAGGACCTCCCCCGATCGACGGGAGATGGTGCGGTCTCCTACAAGTTCGGCAGCATGGCCCATTCGGACCCCGCGGTGAGAGAAGTGGCGCTCGCCCACAACCTGGAGGTCCTCCAACTTGGGATCGCCCTCGGTTCCACCGCCTTGACGGTGTGGCTCGCCGACGGCACCAACCATCCAGGGCAGGCGAGCTTCCGCGCGCAGTTCGAGCGGGTCGCCGCCTGCCTGGCCGAGTTGCATGCCGCGATGCCCGACGACTGGACCCTCCTCGTCGAGCACAAGCCATATGAGCCCGCCTTCTACGCCTCCGTCAACACCGACTGGGGTAGCTCCCTCCTCCTCGCCCAGCACGCCGGGCCCCGAGCCCGCTGCATCGTCGATCTGGGCCACCACCTTCCCAACACGAACATCGAGCAGGTGGTGAGCCGCCTCGCCATGGTGGAACGCCTCGGTGGCTTCCACTTCAACGACTCCAAGTACGGAGACGACGACCTGACCACCGGCTCGATCAAACCCTTCCAACTGTTCCTGATCATGATGGAGCTGCTCGAGGCGGGCGGCGGTCGGCTGCCCGACCTGGCGTACATGATCGACCAGTCGCACAACCTCAAGGATCCCCTCGAGGATCTCCTCCAATCGACCGAGGCGCTCCAGATCGCCCTCGCCCAGGCGCTCGTGGTGGATCGCGAGGCCTTGGTCGACGCTCAGGACGCCAACGATCCTGCCCTGGCCGGGGAGATCCTCATGGCGGGGTACCGCACCGACGTACGTCCCCTGGTGGCGGAGGCCCGACGTCGCCACGGAGGAGCCATCGAGCTCGTGGCGACGTACCGAGCTGCGGAGTATCGGAACCTCGCCATCGCCGAGCGCGGAGCGGACGCCCGCTCGACGGGTCTGTGACGTCACGGATCGCCGCCGTCGACCTGGGGGCCTCATCGGTACGTGTGGCGGTCGTCGACCTGGAAGCGGATCGTCCTGAGGTGGAGATCGTCTCCCGGGTCGCTCACCGACCGACGCGACGAGGCGACGGCACCCTCCGGTGGGAGCTCGACCGCATCGTATCTGCAGTCCACACCGGCATCGAGCGCGCCCTGGAAGACGGCCGGCTGGCATCGATCGGCGTCGACACCTGGGGAGTCGACTATGGGCTCCTGGATGCCGACGGCATCCCGCTCGCCGATCCGGTCGCCTATCGAGACGCGAGGACCACGTCGTGGCGCCAGACGGTCGAACGGGTCGGCGAGCGGAGGCTCTACGAGCTGGCGGGGCTCCAGCTCGTCCCGTACACGACACTCTTCCAACTCGCGGCGCACGACCGCGATGAGCTGGCATCCGCATCCCGGCTCCTCATGATGCCCGAGCTGGTGACCCATCTCCTGGCGGACGGCATCGACCACGTCGTCGGGCGAACGCCGGCGGGCACCACCGGTCTGATCGGCATCGACGACGGCGGGTGGTCCGACGAGCTGGTCGCGGCGGCGGGTATCCCCCACCGCCTGCTCCCCACGGTCATCACCGAGCCTCGACCCGTCGGACGCTTTCGAGGCGTACCCGTGCAGCTCACGGCAGGGCACGACACGGCATGTGCCTTCGCCGCCGCGGCGGGCCCGGAGGCGATCGTGCTTTCCGCCGGCACCTGGCTGCTCGTCGGGATGCTCGTCGCCGACCCGTTCACCGGCGAAGATGCCTTCGACGCCAACCTGTCCAATGAGCCCGCCTATCCAGCGGGCTTCCGCCTGCTGCGCAACGTCGCGGGCATGTGGCTCCTCGACCGCTGTCTGGATGCATGGGGCATCTCGATCCGGGACGCCACCGAGCACCTCGATGTCGAGCTCGACGGACCCACCTTCGACGCCACCGATACGCGGTTCCTCGCCCCCGACGACATGCCCGCGGCCATCGCCGCCGCGGCCGGCCTGCCCGACCCCGCAGACACACGAACCGTCACCAGCTGCATCCTCCGCTCGCTGGCCACGACCACAGCCGGCATCGTCGACGATCTCCGAACGGTGACCAGCCGCTCACCCACCGAGATCGTCATCGTCGGTGGCGGGAGTCGCATCGCCGCCTTGAACGGACTCCTCGAGCTCGCCTGTGGCCTTCCGGTTCGGGTCGGGCCGGTGGAGGCCACGGCCCTCGGGAACGCGCTCATCCAGGGGATCGGGTTGCGACGCTTCGCGTCATTGCAGGAGGCCCAACGATGGATGCGCTGAGTCGATCCTTCGAGGAGCGCCATCGGCGGCGGTGGTCGGCACGGTGGATATGGGACCATCGACCGGGAGAAGTTCACCTCGCCGGCGACGAAGACGCCGCTTTCGGGGAGCGCTGGGTTGCGTTCCGCAAGGTCCTGTCCCTACCCGACGTCCCTCCCTCGGTCCCTGCACGCCTGTTCGCCGACGGGCGGTTCGTCTGCTGGGTCAACGGGGCGGAGACCTGTCGCGGGCCCGCACGGGCACTCCGCGGGGCGGCTCGGTACGTCGCGGTCGACCTGGCGCCGTTCCTCCAGCCTGGGCGGAACGTCATCGCCGTCGTCGTCCATCACCCTGGACGAGCGATGCCTTGGTGGGTGCCCGAACAACCTGTGGGCGAGTTGGGACGCGGGGCCTTCGCCATGGAGGTCGACCTCGCCGGCCACCACGTGGGCACCGACACCTCATGGCGCTGCTCCGCCGACATCGGCAGGGCCACGCTCCACGACGCCGGCATCAGAGCGCTTCCCGCCGAACGGATCGCGCTGCGCCGCGCACCGGGCTGGACGCTGCCGGACTACGACGCGTCCGAATGGTCGTCGGCGATCGAGCTCGACCCGAGGACACCGGGGAGCCCGGACGCGGTCGGCCCACCATCACCTCCGTATGGGCCTCTCCTTCCGCCGCCGAGCCGACCGGCAGACGGCCGACGCCTGTCCCTGCGCCTCGTCGATCTCCATGGCCGGCACATCCCTCCACGTCTCGCAGAAGCCCTCTCGACCTATCTCGGGAGCGTCCCTCCGATCGGTCTGTGGATGGCCGACGCCGAGCACGTCACGGTCGGCACCGTCGAGATCGACGGCAGCGCGACCGCCGACTTCCGCTTCGTCCTGGTCGCCGGTGAGCTCCGCGACGGTACCGACCTCGGTGCCGACCTCCTCGCGTTGGGTGACGGCGGTCCGGGAAGGTTCCACATCGAGACCTTCCATCCCCGGGGGTTCCGAATGCTGGCGATGGCGGTCGCGACCGAGGGGGCGGTGGCCGTGGACGGATGCGCGGTCGTCGAGCGCTTCTCGGTGCCCGCGCGGACCGCCCGGTTCGCCTGTTCGGACCCGCGCCTGGTGCAGATCTTCGAAGCCGGTCGCGCCACGGTGGATCGCTGCGCCCTCGACACGTATGTCGACTGTCCCACACGCGAGCAGCGCGCCTGGTCGGTGGATCCGGTGGTCCAGACGATGGTCGACCTGGCGACGTCGGATCGGTGGGACCTGCCCCGCTGGTCGCTCGAGCTCCGCTCGACGCCGAGGCCCGATGGGATGCTGCCGATGGTGGTGGCCTCCGATCTCGAGGGTGCCCTCACCATCCCGGCCGTGGTCTCCCATCAACTCCGCGCCCTGCGGGAGCTCTGGTGGTACACCGGCGACCGCGCGCTCATCGCCGATCTCCTGCCGGCCTTCCGCCGTTCGATGCGGACACTGGCCACCTCGCAACGGTCCGACGGGCTCTTGTGGGATGTCCCCGGCTGGAACTTCATCGACTGGGCAGCCGTCGAAACGTCCGGGGCCTCGAGCATCCTCAACGGACTCTGGGGGCGAGCGTTGCTCGACCTGACGGAGCTGGCCGATGCCGCCGACGATCGCGGGACCGTCGCGTGGGCGCGGGCTCGCCATGCGGAGCTCTGTCGCGGCTTCGAGCGCTTCTGGGATCGCCGGCACCTTCGGTACCGGGACCACCTGAACGAGGACGGCTCGTCACAGGCCAGCCAGCACGGCCAGGCTGCCGCCATCGTCGGCGGGCTCGTGCCTGCCGATCGCCTGGAAGCCCTTGGAGCCTCCATGCTCGACTCGACCCGCATCGTGGAGGCTCGGTGGGGGGTCCCGCCCTCCGGACCACGCCCCGAGGGAAGCGACGTCGTCCCGCCGGGAACGATCTGGCGCACGCATCCCGATCCATGGTGGAATGTCGACGACCAGCTCGTGGCCGCCCAGCCGTTCTTCCGCTATGTCGTCCACGACGCCGCCGTCGCTGCCGGACGGCCCGGGACCATCCCGGGCCTCTGTCTGGACTGGAGCCGGCTCCTCGATCGCGGCGGCTCCACCTTGCCGGAGACCTGGGAGACCGGCACGACCTGCCACGGCTGGTCCGCGACCCCTACTCGCGATCTGGTCACCGCCACGGTGGGTGTTCGTCCCGCGGTGCCGGGGTTCACCGCGGCGGCGGTCCGCCCCCATCTCGGCATCCTCTCGTGGGTGTCTGCCACGTTGCCGCATCCCGCCGGGGACCTCACCGTCGAGGTCTCGCCGAACGCGGTCTCGATCCGTTCTCCCGTGCCGGTCCGGTTCGATCCGGTCAACCTGTGGGGCGGATCGCCGCGGGAGCTCCCGCCGGGTCGGCATCGGCTGGGTCCGTGAGATGCCAGGCCACGACGGGCCCGCCGAGATCGCCGGGCACCTCGTCACCTTCCCGAAGCTCCATGATCGTGCGCCGGCCGACGTCCACGAGGATCACCGCCCCTTGGACGACGGTGGACGAGCCACCCGCCAGACGCCCCACGCGGACCCGACCATGACGGACGATGGGATGCCACCGGCCAGCGGGGCCGGCGACCGGGGAACCGCCCGAGAGCGGATAGCAAGCGATCGGTGCGGTCGGCGACTCGGGCTCGTCGAGTAGCCAACTCGGGGGCCGATCGAAACGGGCCACGGCGAGGGTCGCGTGACGGGTGTGGGTATGGATCCGGGGGGTTCCCGCCGGGATGACGGTGTAGGTGTCTGTCGGCGTCTCGAGCCCCGAGTAGGCGAGGTCGCCCTCCAAAGTGAGGTATCCCTCCTCGACGTCGAGGTAGGCGGCACCTGGACGGGTGAAGCCCGGCGGGAACCGCACGACCGTCCACGCAGATCCGTCGGCCGCGATCCCGAGACGAGCCACTCGAACCTCCCGATGGCCCCCGGGAAGCCGAAGCGGCACGAATCCCCGCTCCAGAGGACCCGGCCTGATCCGCCCACGGTCCGCCATCGTGCCCTCTGCGACCTCCGCCCGACTCTCGATCAGCCTAGCCGCGGGGCAGTTGGACCGACCGCTCTCCGATGCCCCCGCCGCGAAGGCCGCCGAGCCGGCAGGCAAGGCCGTACCAGAGGGTACGGCGAACCCAGGGTTCAGGACACCCCTCTCGGGGTACAGCGAACCCAGGGTTCAGGACACCCCTCTCGGGGTACGGCGAACCCAGGGTTCAGGACACCCCTCTCGGGGTGTCCCCGGCCCACGGTTCGGCGTCATCGACTCCACGAGTCGATGACGGCCGGGAGCTCGGCGATGGAGGCCGCCACCACGTCGGGTCGGTGGGTGTCGTCGGCGGCCTCGGCATCCGCCTGCGTGCTCGACCCGGTGAGGACGAGCACCGTCCGCATCCCGGCGGCCTTCCCCATGGCGATGTCGGTGGCGAGCTGATCACCGACGACGACGGTGCGCCGAGGGGTGGCACCGAGGATCCTGGCGGCCATGCGTCCGGCCCACGGCGACGGCTTGCCGGTGACCAGCGGGGCGACACCGGTGGCGTAGGCGACGGCTTCGATCATCGGACCGGTCCCCGGAGCGAACCCCTCCGCGACGGGGACCTTGGGGTCGGCGTTGGTGGCGACGAACTCGGCGCCGCCCCAGATGGCGCGGCAGACGATCTCCAGACGCCCCTGATCGAAGGCCGGGTCCTTCCCCATCACAACCACCTCGGCCCGGTCCGCCTCTTCCCACCCGACGAGGTCGATGCCCTTCGCCTGAAGAGCTTCGGTCAACCCGACGTTCCCCACCGCCAGGACGGGTCGGCCCGGATGCAGCTCGGCGACGGCCTCGGCGGCGACGAGCGCCGAGGTGACGACCTCGCCGGGGGCGGCGTCGATCCCCATGGCGGCGAGCTTGTCGACCCATCGGGCCACCGGGCTCTGATTGTCGTTGGTGAAGAAGGCGTACCGGACACCGCGCGCCCGCAGCTCGGCGAGGGCCTCGAGGGCGCCGGGGAGGGCCTTCCGACCGCGGGCCACCGTGCCGTCGATGTCGAGGACGGCGCCGTCGATCATCCGCCGACGTACTCCTCCCAGTGGTCGCGCACGAATCGCTCCATCTCGGGATCGAGTCGGATCGGGATGGGCCGTTCCTCCTCCGGCCACTCGTACGGCGTCGTGCAGTCGATGATCAGCCGGTTGGTCAAGAACCGGGCCGAGCGCGGCAGCGACGGGTCGAGCGGGGTGGAGCGGCCGCGATGGAGCACCTGGCTGCCGAACCCGGGTTGGAACTTGAAGCTCATGGCGTACAGCACCTGGTCCATGTTCTCCGGATCGATGTCCTCGTCGACGACGATGACGGTCTTGAGTCCGTAGTTGCCGGTGGTCGACGCGAAGGCGGCGAGGGCCACCTGGGTCGAGTGCCCCGGGTACATGGGCCGCATGGAGATGATCGCCAGCATCCGTCCCGCCGACGGGGGCGGGCCGTAGACGGCCTTGATGCCCGGGATCTGGGCTCGTTTCAGGTCGTTCCACAACGATGCGGTCCGGTTGACGCCCATCACCATGTGGGTGTCGGTGGTGGGTCGTCCCACCGTCGTGGACCACAGGATCGGCTCGGTGCGGTGGGTGATGGCCTGGACGTGCATGAAGTACGTCGGCTCGTCACCTTTGCCCGAGTAGTGCCCGGTGTACTCCCCGAAGGGGCCTTCGGCGATCCGCTCGCCCGGCATCATGACACCTTCGACGACCCACTCGGCCGCCGCCGGCACGAGCAGGTCGCTCGTCTCGGCCTCGACGACCTTCACCGGCGCGCCGCGGAGGGCTCCGGCGACGTCGTACTCGGATTCCTCGAGACCGAACAGCGTGCTCCCACACATGAACAGGGTCGGGTCCGCGCCCGAGACGTAGGCGATGGGCATGGGGATGCCGGCTTCCTCGTAGGCGCGGTGGTCGATCTCGCCGTCCTTGCCCTTGATCATGTAGACGCAGAGCTTGTCGTCGTCCTTGATCATGGCCCGGTAGGTGCCGAGGTTGAGCCGTCCGGTCTCGAGGTTGCGGGTGATGGCGTACCCGGCGGTCCCGAAGTAGCGACCGCCGTCGAGGGGGTAGAACCACGGCGCCGGGATCTTGGACAGCTTGGCGTCGTCGCCGACGAGCACGTTCTCCTTCGTCGGGGCATCGGATCGATCCACCTCGACCGGGGGCACCATGTTGCCGTGGATCCGTTCGACCCACTCCTGGGACAGATGCATGAGACTGGTGTCGGGAGGCATCTCGAGCGCCAACGCGAGGCGCTCCCTGGCGGTCAGCGCGCTCGTGAACACCCGGTGACCCGGGTAGTCCTTGATGTGCTCGAACAGCAGTGCCTTGCCGCCGCCTTGGCGTTCCTCGTTCACCTTGGCCACGTGGCTCAGTTCGAGGTTCCAGTCGACCTCGCGCTTGACCCGGAGGAGCTCTCCCTCCTGGTCGAGTCGGTCGAGGAAGCTGCGTAGGTCGTCGTAGGGCATGGTCGCTCTCCTCCTTGGTCGTTCACAGATCGGCGCCGAGTCGCCGTGAGATCTCGTCCGCCGCCTCCAGGGCGGCCTTGATCGCCACCTCGCCGGGTTGGTCCTCACTGCGGGCAGTGAACCCGACGATGGTGAGGCCGGCCACGACCCGGTCGTCGACCCCCCGCAGCGGCACCGAGACGGCCCGGACTCCGAGCAGGTACTCCTCCCGGTCGTCGACCGCGTACCCCTGGCGACGGACCTCGGCCAGCTCGGCCTCGAGCTCGTCGGGATCGGTGATGGTCGCCGGGGTGAACGCCTCGAGGCCGTGGCGGGCGATGAGTCGGTCGACGTCCGAGGAGGGCATCCAGGCCAGGAACACCCGTCCGAAGGACCCCGCGGAGAACGGGATGTGCTGACCGATGGTGGCCGACACATGGAGCCCGCCGATGGGATCGACCTTGTCGATGACGACGATGTGGTCGTCGTGGAAGGTGCCGAGGAGCACGGTCTTGCGGGTCTCGGCGACGAGGGTCTCCATGAACGGCCGGGCGATGCGACGGACGTCGGTCTGCTCGTGGGCGAGATGCCCGAGCCGGATGAGGGCGGGTCCGAGGCGGTACCGGAGCGTGGTCGGGTCGCGGAGGAGGAACCGGTCGGCGACGAGGGTGGCGAGGATCCCATGCGCCGTCGACTTGTTGAGGTCGAGGTGGTCGACGAGCTCCGACAGCGACCACTCGTCGCGGGTCTCGAAGGCCCGCAGGATGCCGATCGCTCGCTCGACCGCGGACACCTTGCCGGCCATCAGGCTCCCATCGTGATGCGGCCGAAGGATGGCCGCTGGGTTGTTCGCATCACAGAACTCCGTTCGCTATATAGAACACCTCGAACGTAGCCCACCGCCCGAGGTGCTGTCAAGGGACGACCGGGTTCGGCTACCCCCCGGACCAGCGATCGGTCAGGTCGTTGGCGAGTCCGAGGAGGTCGAGGACCCGGCCCACCGTGTGGTCGATGATCTGGGCCACCGACGTGGGGCGGTGATAGAGCGCGGGGACCGGGGGCATCACGATGGCGCCGATCTCGATCGCCTGGACGAGGAGGCGAGCATGCCCGAGATGCAGCGGCGTCTCACGGGGCAACAGGACGAGCGGGCGCCGCTCCTTGAGCGTCACGTCGGCCGCTCGCAGGAGCAGGTTGGCCGAGTAGGAGTTGGCGATCCCCGACAGCGTCTTCATCGAGCACGGGGCCACGACCATCCCGGCCGTACGGAACGAACCGGACGAGACCGAGGCGGCGATGTCGTCGATCGGATGTACCACGTCGGCGAGCGCCTCGACGGCGGACACGTCGAGGTCCGTCTCGAGCTCGATGGTCCGTCGGGCTCCTCCGCTCACGATGAGATGGGTCTCGATCTCGCGGCGCTCGCGCAGCACCTCCAGGACCCGGATCCCGTACGCCACCCCGCTGGCTCCGGCGAGCCCGACGACGATGCGTTCCACAGCGCTCCCTCCCGCGACGACGCCCCGAGCGTAGCCCACGGGAGCTGGCCCGCTACGCTCGGGGATCCCACCCGAGGAGGCCGATGGACGAGCTTCGTGACGCCGCCCTGGCCGTGCTCGCCGGCTGTGAGGTGGCGACCCTGGCCACCGCCGGTCCCGACGGGCCGTGGGCCTCGCCGGTCTTCTACGCCCCGGACGGCTTCGACCTCATCTTCGTCTCGTCGCCCCGCAGCCGTCATGCCCGCCAGCTCGCCGCCGACCCCCGCTGCGCCGCCGCGATCCATCCCGAACCCGAGGACTGGCGGACGATCACCGGCGTCCAGCTCGGCGGCCGGGTCGAGACGCTGCACGGCGCGGGCCGAGCCTCCGCGATGGCCCGCTACGTCCGCCGCTTCCCTTTCGTCGATCCCGAACACGCCCCCGAGATGGTGCGTCGAGCCCTCGCCGGGATCGCCTGGTACCGCTTCGTCGCCGAGGAGGTCTACCTCGTCGACAACACCCGCGGCTTCGGCCGGATCGAGGTGTGAGCGATGACCCTCGCCGCCCTTCCCTGTCCTCTTCTCCGCCGCGGACGCGGGGTACGTCGATCGCGCGGGAATGCTGGCGCGGTGCCAGATCTACGGACACAGGGGGCACAACTGGTGGGGGGTGCTGATGAGCACCGGACTGCCCGTGGCGCGGATGGCGATCGCCGCGTCGGTGTTCCTCGCCGCTTGTTCGTCGGCGTCCGCGCCACCGTCTGCCACCACCCCGGTCCCCGATCCGACCTCCACACGAGACCTCGCCGACACCGGGGGCGGCTCGATCCGGCCGATCGCCCTCGCCGAGCTCCCGGCCATCTCCACCGCCGCCATCGAGGCCACCATCGTCGACATCGACGGACTGGCCCGTGCCGTCGAGGGCGGATAGCGAACGGCTTCACGGGTCCACGAAGAAGCGTCTCTCCTCGAGCTCGAACCGGAACCCAAGCTCGGCGGCCGCGGCGAGACGTCGGGCGCGCGGCGTTCGGCGTCACCGCGCCGGGCCATGAACGGGCGGCCCCATCGCCTCAATGCGCCATGGCGAAGATGAGGAAACCGAAGAGGAACACTGCGGCGAGGACGGCGAAGAGGGCGATGAACGTCCCCACCCGCCCGAGGACGACCGCGATCGACGCCAGATCCCGCCCTCGCGGTGAGCGCCGACCGGCGTCGATGGCCTGCAGCTCTCTGCGACCCAGGTACCACGCGACGGGAGCCAGGATCCCGAGACTCAGGAGGCCGAGCACCCCCAAGGCCAGGGCGAGAGCCGCTCGGCTCTCCTCCGGATAGCGATCCGGCGTGCTCACTGAACGCCTCCGTCGGGCACCGGCAGGGAACCCCCGGGCCGGCAGCGCGGTCGGCCGACACCACCCATCATGCCTGGACGAAGAACCGTTTGGCCTTGAGTTCGAAGCGAGGCAGGGTGCCTCGGGGGACGGGAACGACCTCGGGCCGTAGGGCCAGGTCGCGGGCGAACCCCTCCGCCACCACGCCGGCGACACCGGCGGCGTCACGGCCCTCGGCGCACTCGATCTCGATGAGGAGGTGGGCCATCTCACGCCGACGGGTGACCGTCACCCGGTACTCGTCGATCCCGTCGTGCCGCCGCACCAACTCCTCCACCGCCGACGGGAACACGTTCACCCCCCGGACCACCACCATGTCGTCGGCGCGCCCGATGACGCCACCGGCGAGACGCAGGAACGTACGACCGCACGGACACGGCTCCGGATCGATCTCGACGAGATCACCGGTGCGGTACCGGATGACGGGGAAGCCGACCCGCCCGAGGTTGGTGAGCACGAGCTCTCCGCGCTCTCCCGGACCCACCGGTCGCTCGCCCCCCGGCTCCACCACCTCGGCGACGAACTCGGACTCGATCACGTGGACGCTCCCGGGCTGGGGTGCGCACTCGAAGCTGAAGGCGCCCACCTCCGAGGCCCCGGCATGGTCGTAGGCCCGGACTCCCCAGGTCCGCTCGATCCGGGCCTTGGTGGCGGGCACGCTGGCCCCGGGCTCGCCGGCGTGGACGGTGGTCCGCACACCGAGACGGGCCGGGTCGATGCCCTCCTCCCGGGCCACCTCGGCGAGGCGGAGCGCGTAGGTGGGCGTGCAGCACATGGCGGTGACACCCAAGCGCTCGATCAGGGCGAGCCGCTGCACGGAGGTCTGCCCACCGCCGGGGATCATCATCGCCCCGATCCGGCTCGCTCCCCCGACCGCCGCCCAGAAGCCGATGAACGGACCGAACGAGAAGGGCAGGAGCAGACGGTCCGCGGCGGTGAGCCCGGCCCCGGCGAGCACGAACCCCCAGCATCGTCCCCACCAGTCCCAGCTCTCGGCGGTGTCGTAGACTCGCAGCGGCTCGCCGGTCGTACCCGAGGTCTGATGGAAGCGCGTGTAGGCCTCCTCTCCGAACGTGCAGTTGCTCGACAGCGGAGCCCCCTCGTGCTGGGCGGCGACCAGCTCGACCTTCGTGGTGAAGGGCAGGCGGGCCAGGTCGTCCAGGTCGCGCAGATCCTCGGGACCGAAGCCGGTCGCTCCGAGCTTGTCCGTGTAGAAACGGTTCCGCCCCCAGATCTCGCCCAGGAGCCTCGAGAGCCGGTCGAGCTGGAGGGCACGGAGACGCTCCGGCGGTGCGGTCTCCACTGCCTCGTCGAAGAACCCGGGTCGCTCGCTCATGGCCCGGCAGTCTCGCACATCACCGCCGCTCGTCGCATCGGCGAGCCTGAGAATGATGCAGACGCGTCACGGTGATGACGCGGCGGCTGCTTGTCACCGACCGTTCGGTCGGGCATGATACTTGCTGACCGGACAGTCAGTCTCACACGGGGAGCATCATGACCGCCGAGACCGTCGAGAGCATCGTCGACGAGACCCGCACCATCATCGAGGACCCGTCCTACCCGATGGCTCGCCGATGGCTCGAGGAGCATCCCGGCGGGAAGGTCCTCGGCCACTTCCAGGTCTACTTCCCTGAGGAGCTGGCCCACGCCGCGGGCGTCCTTCCCCTCAAGGTCGCCGGGTTCGACACCGCCTTGCCCATCCGCAAGGCCGACGCCCATCTCGCCGCCTTCGTGTGCTCCATCGCACGCAGCGCCCTCGAGCTGGTCATGTCCGGGACGTTCGATCTCCTCGACATGTTCGTGTTCCCCCCGATCTGCGACGTCGCCCGCCACTCGTGTGCGGTGTGGGCACGGAACTTCGAGGACGTCGACTGTCAGATCATCTACCTCCCCCACAACGCGGCCTCACCGGCAGCGGTTCCCTACCTCACCGGGGAGTACCGGCGCATCCTCCGCGAGATCGAGGAGGTCGCCTCCACCCGCGTCTCCGACGAGGCCCTGCGCCGGTCGATCGACGTGTTCAACGAGAACCGTCGCCTCCTTCGGGAGCTGTACCGGATCAAGCGCGACACCCCATGGAACCTGTCCGCGGTCGAGGCCTACATCCTGACCCGGGCGGCCGGGGTCATGCCCCGTGAGCAGCACAACGACATCCTGCGCCGGGCCCTGGCCGCCATCGAACGACGCGACGCCAAACCCCAGGACCGCATCAAGGTCGTCTTCTCCGGCGGGTTCTGCGAGCAGCCGCCCCTCGACCTCATCTCGGTGCTCCAGGACGCCTGCTACATCGTCGACGACGACTTCATGGTGGGGCTCCGCTGGATCCTCGAGGACGTCGCCGCCGACGGCGACCCGCTCGAAGCCCTCGCCGACGCCTACCTCAACCACTCCGATTACAGCCCCGTCCAACACGACCCCCGCAAACCCAAAGAGGACATGCTGCTGCACAAGATCGAGGCGGCGGGCGCCGAAGCAGCGATCATCGCCGCGGCCAAGATGTGCGAACCGGGGCTCGAGGAGCAGGTCGGCTACAGCCAACGGCTCTACGACGTCGGGATCCCCCATCTCGTCATGGAGTTCGAGGAGAAGTCCAACACGTTCGAACAGACCCGCATGGAGGTCGAGACCTTCGCCGAGTCGCTGCTGTTCGAGTTCGCCTGACCGGGAGGAACACCGATGACATCCCCTACCAAGCACGAACGCCGCATCGTGATCCGGCCGCCCCTGTCGCTGGCCGGTACGACCCGCGACGAGAACCGCACGCTCATCCGAGACTGGTGGGCCGACCTCGACGCGGCCGAAAACGAAGGCCGGCCCGTCGCCAATGTGTTCGTGATGGGATCGATGGCGGAGATCCTGCGCACCTTCGACATGCCCATCTCGTTCCCCGAGATGACGTCGCTGCAGACCGCGGTCCGGGGCCGATCGTTGGAGTACATCACCACCGCGGAGGACGCCGGCTACTCCCCCGACATCTGCGGCTACGTCAAGGCCGATGTGGGGGTCCACCTCCAAGGCGGAGACCATCCGATGGGTCACCTCCCCAAGCCCTCGTTGGTGGTGGCGACGAACCTGTGCAACACCTACATCAAGTGGGGCGAGATCTGGGAGCGGATGTACGAGTGCCCGGTCTTCGTCTTCGACATCCCCGGCTGGCGCGGCAGCGGATTCGAGACGAAGAAGGGTTCAGGCACGTTCCGGGACGACGTCCGCTACGTCGAGGCCCAGATCCATGAGCTGATCGCCCTCGCCGAGGAGGTCACGGGCAGGAGGTTCGACATCGACGAGTTCCGCGAGACCCTCGGCCACGTCAACGAGCTGTCCCGCCTCTTCCAGGAGGTGCTCGAGCTCAACCAGCATCGGCCTGCGCCGTTCAACGCGCTGACCGAAGGCATCAACCTGATGGGCATCGTCAACGCCTATCGGGGAAGCCCGAAGGGCACCCACTTCCTCGAGACCGCCAAGGCCGAGTTCGAAGAGCGCATCGCCAACGGCGTCGGGGCGGTGCCCGACGAACGCTTCCGCCTGCTCCTGGTCGGGACCGCCTGCTACTCCAACTTCCGGGACTTCGCCGGGCTCTTCGAGGACTGGCAGGGAGTGTTCGCCCATTCCGACTACATGTCGTTCGCCGGCGGGGCCCTCGATCGAGGCATCGTCTACGACCTCGATCGACCCTTCGAGTCGATGGCCGAACAGATGGTCCTCAGCACCCAAGAGGCCATGGGCGGCATGTTCTGGGGTCAGGACTGGCTCACCGAGGTCGTCCGCGACTGGGACGTCGACGGCATCGTCTTCCACGGCGTGAAGTCATGTCGCACCGTCTCGACCGGCCTCCCCGACGAACGGGAATGGCTGCTCCGCCACCGGGACATCCCCGGCCTGTTCATCCAGTCCGATCTCGTCGATCCCCGGCTGTGGTCCGAGGCCCAGCTCAAGAACCGGATCGACGCGTTCTTCGAGTCACTCGAGAGTCGCCGGGCCGCCGGCGCGAGGAGGTAGCACGATGCTCGTCGCAGGCGTCGACGTCGGATCCACCCAGACGAAAGCCGTCGTCATGAACGAGAAGCGCGAGGTCCTCGGCAAAGGTCTCGTCCCCACCGGCGCCCGACTCAACGAGGCCGGTCAGGCGGCCTTCGAGGAGGCCCTGGCCCGGGCCGGCGCCAAGGAGTCCGAGGTCGGGTTCGTGGTCGGAACCGGATATGGACGCTATCGGGTCGAGTTCGGCGACGCCCAGGTGACCGAGATCTCCTGCCACGCCCGTGGCGCCGTGTTCCTGTTCCCGAACACCCGCACGGTGCTCGACATCGGCGGGCAGGACACGAAGGGCATCAAGGTCGGCCCCGACGGCCAGGTCATCGACTTCAACATGAACGACAAGTGCGCTGCCGGCACCGGGCGGTTCCTCGGGGCGGCGTCCGAGGCGCTCGAGGTACCCCTTCCCGACCTGGGCGCCTTGGCGCTGTCGGGACGGAACCCGGTCAAGATGACCACCACCTGCACGGTGTTCGCCGAATCGGAGATCCTCGGTTGGCTGGCGAAGGGTCGCCATGTCGAGGACGTCGTCGCCGGTGTCCACAAGGCGATCGCCTCCCGAAGCGTCGGGCTCCTGCGACGGGTCGGGATCGAACCGGAGGTCACCTTCACCGGCGGGGTCTCCAACAACGAGGCCATGGTCGAGCTCATCTCGGAGCTCGTCGGGATGCCGGTGAACACCAGCTCGGAGACCCACCACTGCGGGGCCCTGGGGGCGGCGTTGTTCGCCCTCGAACAGATCCTGACCGGAGCGATGACCGAAAGGCAGACCGTATGAGCGACATCACCGCAGGTATCGACCTGGGCTCGACCTACACCAAGGCGGTCCTCGTCGCGGCCGATGGTACGATCCTGGGCCGCCACGAAGGCAAGACCGGGTTCCATTTCGCCAAGGCGGCGGATCGGGCGCTGCGCGAGTCGTTGGACGACGCCGGCGTCGACCGTGACGACGTCACCTACGTCGCGACGACCGGCTTCGGGCGGTACGCCGCGGACCTGCGGGACCTGGCCATCACCGAGCTGACCTGCCACGCCTACGCGGTGCATGTGTTGTTCCCCGACGTCCGGACGGTCCTCGATGTCGGCGGCCAGCTCGTCAAGGCGATCCGGATGGACGACAAGGGTCGGGTCCAGGGCTTCCGCCTCAACGACAAGTGCGCCGCAGGGTCGGGTGCGTTCCTGGAGAAGACCGTCCGCTACCTCGGCCACGACGTGAACGCCATCACCGGCTACTCGGAGAAGGCGACCAAGCCGGTGAGCGTGTCCTCGGTGTGCGCCGTGTTCGCCGAGTCCGAGATCATCAATCACCTCGCCGCCGGCGAGAAGGAGGAGGACGTCACGGCCGGGGCCGTCGTGGCGTTGGCCGGACGGGCCGCTCAGGTCCTCAAGCGGGTCAAGCCCGAGCCGCCGTGCGCGTTGACGGGTGGGCTCACCCGGGTGCCGCTGGTCCGTCGACAGCTCGAAGAGATCCTCGGCTTCGAGTTCCGCGTGCCCGACCGGGACCTGGGGGCCTTCGCCGGTGCCTACGGAGCAGGCCTCCTGGCCCACCAGCGGCTCCGCAAGGTGCGGGCCACCGAACCCGTCGCGGTCTGAGATGCCGGCCCGGTTCCTCGACCCCGAGGAGGCCGTCGCGCTCGTCGAGCCAGGCTCGACGGTGGCCGTCGGCGGCATGCAGCTCACCGCTGCTCCGATGACCCTCGTGCGCGGCCTCATCCGGCGCCGGGTGCGGATCGGTCGGCTGGTGACCAGCCCGTCGGCGTCGCTGCAGGCCGAGCTCCCGATCGCCGCCGGGCTCGTCGACGAGATCGTCAGCCCCTATGTCGGGTTCGAGCATCTCGGCCTGGCTCCGGCCTTCCGGCGGGCGGCCGAGACCGGAACGCTGCGGATCCTCGAGATCGACGAGGGGTCGCTCACCCATGCGCTCCATGCCGGGGCCGGCGGGATCCCCTTCGTGCCGTGCCCTCCTGGCGTCGACCTCACCGACATCCCGAGGGTCGATCCCGAGCTGTTCCGGCGAGTCGTCGATCCCTTCACGGGCTCCGAGCACTGGGCCGTGCCGGCCATCCGACCCGACACGACGCTGCTCGCCGGCGCGGTCGCCGACGAACGGGGCAATGTCGCCCTCGATCGGTTCCCGTTCACCGACCGCGAGATGGCGCTCGCCGCCCGACGGTTGATCGTCGAGGTCGAAGAGGTCGTCCCGGCCGGGGCGCTCGCCGACCGCGCACCGGGAACGACCCTGCCTTCGTTCCTCGTCGACGCCGTGGTCGTCGCCCCGGGCGGCTGCCACCCCACCGAGTACCCGGAGCGGTACGGCCGGGACGAAGCAGCGATCGTCGACTATCTGCAGCTGGCCAAGGACCCCGCCGGACTGGAGGACCGGGTGGCGGAGCTCGTCGCCGAGAGCGAGGATGCCTATCGAGCACGTCGGGGAGGGACCTCGTGACCGGCTGGAGCACGTCCGAGTTGATGGCGATCGTGATGGCCCGCGCCTTCGACGACGGTGAGGTGGTGGTGATGGGGGCGGTCCCGGCGCTCCCGATGGCAGCCTGCCGCCTCGCCCGTGCCACCCACGCCCCGAACCTGGAGTTCATCGTCGGGGGAAGCGGCACGGTCAGCCCGGAGCCCGACCGGCTCCCCGCGTCGTCCTGCGGTGGCGACCTCGCACCTGCCGCCACCACCTTGGCCCTACCCGACGTCGTCCTCCTCGAGGGGCGCGGCGACGCGTTCGACGTCTTCTGCGCCGGCGGCCTCCAGATCGACGCCCACGGCAACTGCAACCTGATCGTCGTCGGCGACTGGGAGCGCCCGAAGCTCAGGGGTCCAGGCACCGTCGGGCTCCCGTTCCTGCCCAACACCAGGCGCTCGATCATCTACACCCAGAGCCACACGCCGCGGACCTTCGTCGAGAAGGTCGACTTCGTCGGCGGGCCCGGACATCCTTCGGGACCCGAACAGGCGCGACCGTACCGCAAGGAAGGCCCGACGCTGGTGGTCACTCCCTTGGCGACCTTCGACTTCGACGCGACCGGCCGGATGCGCCTCTCCACCGTGCATCCGGGCGTGACCGTGGACGAGGTGCTGGCGGCCACCGGCTTCATCCCGGCACCCGGACCCGGGCCGACCGTCACCCCGGAACCCACCGACGAGGAGCTGGGGACCCTCCGGGCCATCGATCCCGACGGAGTACTGCGAAGATAAGGAGACACCATGGAGTTCGAGAACGAGATCGTCCTGGTCACCGGCGGCGCCAGCGGCATCGGTGCAGCCACGGTCGCCGCCTTCGCCGCGGAGGGGGCCACGGTCGGGATCTGCGACGTCGACGTCGACGGCGCCGACGCCGTCGCCCGGCAACATGCGAACGCCTTCGTCGTAGAGATGGACGTCACCGACGCGGAGGGAGTGAAGGCCGCGGTCGACGACATCGCCGCCGAGCACGGTCGGATCGACGTGCTGGCCAACGTGGCCGGGTGGGACCGGGTCATGGCGTTCGTCGACACCACCCCGGAGTTCTGGGACCGGGTCATCGCCATCAACTACCGCGGGATCCTTGCCACCTGCCACGCGGTGCTCCCGCACATGATCGAGGCCGGCGGCGGCGCCATCGTGAACACGGCGTCGGAGGCCGGGCGGAACGGGTCGTCGGGTGAGGCCGTCTACTCGGGGACCAAAGGCGGCGTCATCGCCTTCTCCAAGGCCGTCGCCCGAGAGGTGTCCCGTCACGGGATCCGCGTCAACGTCGTGGCCCCCGGCCTCATCGAGACGCCCCTGCTGCGAGGGATGATCGACGAGGGTCACGGGCGTCTCATGGAGGCCATCGTCAAGGCGACCCCCATCCGTCGCTTCGGTCGCCCCGAGGAGGTCGCCGACGCCATCGTCTTCCTCGCCTCGGACCGGGCGAGCTTCGTCACCGGTCAGACCCTCGGAGTGAGTGGCGGGTTGGTGATGGGCTGACCGGACGGTCGGCTACGCTTCCGTGCCGGGATGCGCCCAACCGGAGGGACCCGAACATCCATGAGCACCGACGACACACTGGTCGACGTCAACGACCTCACCGCGAAACAGGAGCATCTGGTCCGCACCGGCTACCAGGTGTTCTCCGAACAAGGCATCGACGGGGCGTCGCTCCAGGAGATCGCCGACCGGGCCGAGGTGTCCAAAGGGCTGATCCTCTATCACTTCGGTTCCAAGGAGGCCTTCGCCCTGGCGACGATGGAGTGGGCACTCACTCGCACCGCCGAGAGGATCCGTCGCTCCCTGGCGACCGCAGCCTCCCCCGAGGAGCGGATCTCGGCGATGCTGCGAGCCATCTTCCACAACGCCGCCGCCAACCGGCGGTTCTACCTGACCTACCTCGACCTGCTGACCCGCGCGGCCCGGGTGGACAGCTTCGGGCAGGTGAACGACACCTTCCGGACCATCGTCAACTCGCTCTACCGCGACGTGGTCGCCCAGGGTGTCGAGGAGGGCGTCTTCGACGTCGGTGACCTCGACGAGGCCGCCGAGGCGGTGCGGGCCATCATCGACGGCACCTTCCTCCTGTGGCTCCAGGAGACGCACTGGCGCCGGGAACACGCCGCCTACCGGGACCGCTGCCGGCGTGCCCTGCTGCGCTACCTGGGCTGCCGCTGAGCGAGGCCGCCTCCTCAGTCCAGCTCGGTCACGTCGCGGATCTTGTCGACGACGTAGTAGATGGTGGCGTTGGAGCAGCTCCCCTTCTTGCCTCTCACCGATCCGCGGCCCGTGGAGGTGATCTTGACGGAGCTCCACTTGCCCGTGTTCTCGGCCAGGAAGGCGAAGCTGTGGCCTTCCCGATTGGTCAGGTCGAAGGACGACTCGAACGACAGTGACGAGGGGTCCCGCATCAGATCGAGGGCGACGTCGACGGGGATGTCACCCGACGCACGCAGCACGGCCGAGGTCTGCCCGGGGGCCAGCACGACGGACCGATCCAGGGCCAGGGTCAGGGTCTGGACGGTCGTGAACGCCGTCGGATCGTCGGGGCGGCGACGCAGGACCGTGACCGACAGATCGGTCAACTCGAAGCTGACGTCGCCGACGTTGCGGATCTGCAGTCCGATCGCCAAGGTCCCGCCGTTGAGCTGGACGCCTTCGCTGCGCGACAGCTCGAGCGCTCGGTCGTAGTGCTGCTGGGAGGCCTGGGTGGACGACTCGGTGAAACTGCGCTGCTGCTCGTTCGAGTAGCCGTTGGTGGCCGCGTACTGGTACGAGCCCTTGACCGAGAATGCCTTCGGGAACGCGGCTTCCGCCTCGACACCGACCGTGTCGGTGGACTCGTCCCAGACCTTGAGCGTCTGGGGGTCCGTCGAGCTGGTGGTGCGTTCGGTCGACTGCACGAGGCCGGTCTCGATCGTCTCGATCCGGGTCGAGTCCTCGGTACGGACCGCATCGAGGGTGATGGCGGTTTGGCCCGCCAGGGTCAGTTCCATCTGCGGAACGTTGGCGATGAGGGGATCGAACGGATCACGCCGTTCGATGACCTCGACGTAGTCGTCGATGGCATCGCCGTCGGTATCGGCCAGGGTGGGGGACGTGCCGAGCTCGGTCGCTTCGCTGCCGTCGAACAGGCGGGGGTTCCCGCGAGAGTCGCCGTCGGTATCGACCGCCAACGGCGAACTCCCCCCAGGTCTCGAGCTCGGCGCGGTCGTCGAGGCCGTCACCGTCGGTGTCCGCCAAGGTCGGATCGGTACCGTCGAGGCGCTCGGCGTCGTCGCATCGTCCGTCGCCGTCGGAGTCGGTGTTCGTGGGACTCGACGCCACCGTGCGGGCGGCCCCGACGCCGTTCCCGTCGGTGACGATCACCGCCCAGCAGGCCCGACCGTCGCGACCCGCTCCGGGGGACGGCGTGGGCCTGCATGATGTCTTTCCTTCGGTTCGATGAGGCGAACACCTTACCGGGCGACCTCGTCGGCCGCATGGGACGCCGCCCGCGGGGGCCCGGTGCGACGGCAGCCTCGCTCCCTGGGCTGTCGCTGAGCGACGCCGCCTCCTCAGTCCAGCTCGGCCACCCCAACGCCACCCATCGACGAGCCCACCGGCAACCCGACCCGGTCGAGTCCAGACCGGCCCTCACCGGGCCTTGACGTGTGTGTGTGTGTGACAGACTCGACGTGAATGGGTCGTTGGCGGCGTATCGGGCAGCCCTGATGAACGAAAGGAGACGACCATGCGGTTCTTCGACCCCCGTCAGGAGGACGTGCCGGTTCGCTCGTTCCTCGCACGCTCGTTCCTCGCAGCCATCCTCGTCGTGGCGACGCTCGTGGCAGCCGTCCCCGCATCGGGGCTCAGCGCGAGTTGCACGGCGAAGGTCTACTACTCGAGTTGGTTGGGGCTCACCACGCAAGGCGCCAAAGCGTACTGCTCGAGCATCGGAGCGGACACGAAGGTCCGAGCCCACCATCACAACTGGGGACGCGACGCGTACTCGGAGTACTTCACCGATCTCTACCGCTGGCACTACTCGGGCCACTCGTGGAGAAGCGGGTGGGCATCGGCGGACATGGCACCACGCTGATCTGCCCACATCCAGAGCCCATCGGACACCGGCGGCCCTGCCTGGTTGGTAGGGTCGCCGGTGTGCGGGGCCGAGGAGATCCCGATGGCGACTGATCCGGTACATCCCGTGGAGACGATCACCGTCCGCGTTGACGATCTCGCGGTCGCGTACCGATCCGGCCGCGGCCGAGTACGGGTGTTCGAGGGGGTGCGACTCGTCGCTGCTCCCGGCCAGATCACCGCGATCACCGGACCGAGTGGCTCGGGCAAGACTAGCCTGCTCCATGTGATCGCCGGCATTGTGGAGCCGGTCGAGGGAACCGTCGAGTTCATCGCCGACGGCGCGGCCCCGACGGCCCGGCCACGTATCGGGTTCGTCTACCAAGACCATCGACTCGTGCCGTTCCTCACCGCCGAGGAGAACGTTCATCTCGCCGCCGAAGTCGCAGGTCGCACTCTGCCCGAACCGGAGTTGGTGTCGCTCTTGCAGCACCTCGGAGTCGACGGCCTGCAACGGTCGTTGCCCGACGAGCTGTCCGGTGGCGAGCAGCAGCGGGTGGCGATCGCTCGAGCCGTCGCATCGGGCGCCCCGGTGCTGCTCGTCGACGAACCCACTGCATCGGTCGATCGGGAAGCGGCGAGATCGATCGGGGCGTTGTTCCGAGATCTCGCCCGGTCCTGGCCGGTGACGGTCCTCGTCGCCACCCACGATCCGCTGATCATTGCCACTGCCGATGTCGTCGTCCCGATCACCGCGAGGTCCCGACGGAGTCCGCGATGAGGAGAGCAGTTCGGTCCGGATGGCTCGCCATCCGGTCGATCAGGCACCGGCCGGGTCTCTATGGGAGATCCATCGTGGCCACGGCCATCGTCGTGGCGGCCGCGATGGCCCCAGCGACGTTCGCCCGCAGCGTGAGGGGAGCGCTCGTTGACGACCTCCTGGTCCAGGCAGGTGGACGGGAGCTGATCGCCCAATATACCGCCTCGGGTTCAACACAGGCCCTGCGATCCGATCCGGAGGTCGACGCCGTGTGGTTCGAGCCGGTCACGGTCACGAGTTCCGGCGCACGTATCGACGCCGCCATCGTGCTCTACGAGAAGCCTCCTCATGCCATGCCGGGGCTGGTGCGAGGCGACAAGCCCCAACAGCCGGGCCAAGCGGCGATCACCTCCGAGATGGCGGCAGCCCTGTCCATCGGCGTCGACAGCCTCCTCGAGACCCGAGTCGGGAGACTGCAGGTGTCGGGAATCTACGTCTCTCCGGCGCGCCCACAAGTCACCGAAGCCGTCGCCGTCGTCGATACGGCGGCCCTTCCGGACCGCCCACCCGACGCGTACTTCATCGGCCGAGCAGCCTTCGAGCGGTTCTCCGGGGAACTGAGCATCCAGTCCCTTGCCGGCCATCTCGAAGAGAACCCGTACATCAGTCGCGCCCGTCAGATCGCTGCGGCGGCGGCAGGAGCAGGACCGGCGATCATGCTCCTGATGGTGGCGGCACTGCTCGCCGTGCTCGTGGCGTGGGGCCGCGCCCTCGGGCGCGAGATCTCCGGGCTGCGAGCAGCGGGGATGTCCGGTCGCCAGGTCGACCGGGTCTTCCGTATCGCCGCCGGGGTGTTCCTCATCTCCGGCGCAGTGCTCGGCGTTGCGACGCTCGTCGCACTCTTCTCCACAGCCGGTCGGGCACTTGCATCGATGGTGGCCCAGGAGTGGCTCCACGTGCGTCATGCCTGGTGGTCGGGCTTGGGGTTCGCCGCCATGGCCGTGGCCGCGATCGTCGTCGCCGACACCACCCGGGCCTGGCAACCACACAGGACTCGGAACCCCCTCCGAGCGCCCGGGAATGGCTTCGCTACCGTCGTCGTTCCGCTGGTGGTCGGCGCAGGATGCCTCGCCTGGGTAGGCACCAGGTCGGGTCCTCGAACCGTCGGCATCGCCATCATAGCGATGCTCGGAACGATCCTCGTTCTTGTCGCCCTCCTACCGGCCATCGCCCTGGCATCGAGTCGACTCGTCCGAGGAGGGACGAGAGCAGTCATTCGCGCGCTCGATGCCGGCCGCGCGCCGATCGTGCTCGTCGCGACGATCCTCCTCGGCATGGGGTCCTTCGCGGCTGCACTGGTTCATGTCGAACGGACTACCCTCGCGATACGGGACTCCAACGCCATCCCGGCACGCGCGCTCGTGCTCGAAACCGTCCGACCGGCAGATGCGGCGAAGCTACGGTCCGGATACCGGCGGGTGACCGGACGGGAAGCGATCGAGTTCCGACGGCCGGACGAGACGGCGGCGATGATCCGGCTCGTCCCAGGGAGTGCCGAGCAGTGCGTGGCGTCCGCGTCCACGATCGACGCAGCTCTGGATCGATGCGGGGACTCCGACGGGCTCTACATGGCGAGCGTCGCGGCCGAATCCATCGGTCTGGACTTCGACGACACGACCTGGAAGATCTCCCCCAGGCTGGACGACGGCAGCGGGTCCGTGGCGGTCGTGTCCATCGACCCGACGACGGGTGCCATCATGTCGGTGGACTCGGTCTCGCCGGTGGCCGCATCGTCCTGGTTCGGAGAGTACTCCGCCGGCGCCCTGGCGCCCCCCGGTGTCCTCGAAAGCGATCCGGCCACGGCCATGTCCTACGTCGTCCTCCCGGGGTTCGCCGACCTTCCACCCGACCAGCAGGCCCAGGTTCAGGAGCTCATCTTCCGCCATGCCGGGTACTCGCTCGTCTTCTTCAAAGAGGCCGAGGACTACGGCATGCTCTCTCTCGAGTACGGCATCGTGGCCGTCGTCGGAGCGCTCTACGTCTCGGCGTTCATGTTCTGGGGGACCGCCGGACCGCGTTCGCTTCCCGAGTTGTCCGCGTTGCTGGCCATCACCCGCCCAACCCGCATGTGGCAGAACAGAGTCGCCGCAACCTGGCTCATTCCGGCCGTCGTGGTGCCGATAGCAGCCGGCCTCGTCGGACTCGCCGCGGCTCGGGTCCTGACCGGGATCCGTATCGAGGGGGCCGCCCCGTTGATGGGGGCGTTCGTTGCGACCGGGTGCGCATCGGGAATCGTCGCCGGCTACCACTCGCTACGGACACTGGGACGACCGCGATGACGAACTCCGATCGTCAAGGTCGCCGAACGACGCGCGCCCGATCGAGCGTCGCGCCTCGTCGGCCGCATGGGACGCCGCCCGGTCGGTTCCCCACGGCCGGGCTTCAGGCCCGCAACTTGAACCGCTGGATCTTGCCGGTGGCGGTCTTGGGGAGCTCGGCAACGAACTCGATCCACCGCGGGTACTTGTACGGGGCCAGGCCCTGTTTGCACAGCGCCCGCAGCTCCGCCTCGAGATCGTCACCGGCCGCCGAGGGGTCGGTCAGCACCACGAACGCCGCGGGTTTGACGAGGTCGGCGTCGTCGCGCCGGCCGATCACCGCGGCTTCGAGCACCAGCCGGTGCTCCATCAACTTGGCCTCGATCTCGAACGGCGACGTCCAGATCCCTCCGACCTTCAGCATGTCGTCGCTCCGACCCTGGTAGGAGAAGTAGCCGTCGGCGTCCCGCACGTACGTGTCACCCGTGTCGAGCCAGTCGTCGCCGAGCATCGTGGCGGCGGTCTTGTCGGGGTTGTTCCAGTAGGCCCGGGCCGCGGACAAGCCGTGGACGAGCAGGCGCCCGCCCTCGCCTGGCGGCAGCTCGCTGCCGTCCTCGTCGACGACCCGCGCCGTGTAGCCGGGCACCGGCTTGCCGCTGGACCCGGGTTTGATGTCGTCGGGACGGTTGGAGATGAAGATGTGCAGCAACTCGGTCGAGCCGATCCCGTCGAGGATGTCGAGGCCGGTGCGGTCCTTCCATCTCGTGAGGATGTCGGGAGGCAACGCTTCGCCCGCCGATACGCACATCCGTACCGACGAGGTGTCCGGCGCCAGGTCGTCGAATGCGGCGAGCTGGGCTGCGTAGAGGGTCGGCACCCCGAAGTAGAGGGTCGGGGAGAAACGACCGATCACCTCGAAGGTCGTCTCCGGTGTCGGCCGACCGTCGAACAGGACGGCCCTGCCGCCGACCCACAGGGGGAAGGTCATGCCGTTGCCGAGCCCGTAGGCGAAGAACAACTTCGCGGCCGAGAAGAACACGTCGTCCTCCCGTGCCCCGAGGGTCTCGACGCCGTAGCGCTGCGACGTGACCACCATGTCGCGGTGGCGATGGATGGCGCCTTTGGGGTTGCCCGTCGATCCCGACGAGTACAGCCAGAAGCAGTCCTCCTGCGCCGACGTCGGCGCCGGTTCGAGCTCCGTGGAGGCCTCGGCGAGGAGGGCGGCCAGCGTCAGGCCATCGCCCTCGGTACGGATCCGGTGCGCAGGCCCGCCGTCGACCGCGTCGAGCGCAGGGACGAGCTCGGCGTCGTACTCGGGCGACCAGACGACGGCGGCCGCCTCGGAATCCGCGACGATGAACTCGTAGTCCTTGGCTCGCAGCAGCGTATTGAGCGGAACGGGAACGAGCCCCGCCTTGATCGCCCCCCAGAACACGTAGTAGAACGCCGGGTCGTCCTTGACGACCATCAGCACCCGATCCCCGCGGGACAATCCGAGACCGACCAGGGCGTTGCCGGCCCGGTTGACGTGATCGCCGAGCTCACCGTAGGTGACGTCGACGCCGTGGTTCGTCGAGATGGCGACTCGCCCGGCCCGGCCCTCTGCGAGGTGGCGATCGATGAACGGGACCGCCACGTTGAAGGTGGGAGCGAAGATCAACTCCTCGGGGGTCACGGTCACGGTGTGGTCGTTCACGTTCACGCTCCTTCCGTCGGTCCGGCAGGCTCCGATCCGCCACGCTATCGTAGCTGTCCAGGCGGTCAGTCGCCCGAACGCGACGGAGGGAGGTCCACATGGATCCGAGAACGACCACGAGCAAGCGGGAAGAAGGTCGGCGTACCCCGCCCCGGGGTGTGAGCCGGCGCACGTTCATCAAGTCGGCGGGGATCCTCGCCGGAACGGTCGCCGCAGGACCGTTGCTGTCGGCCTGCGGGGCCATCGGCAGCAGCGGCGGCACGAGCGGCCCGCTCAAGATCGGGCTCCTGTTGCCCTACTCGGACATCTACGCCGTACTCGGCGAGTCCATCACCGACGCGATGAAGATGTACTTCGAGGGGATCGGCAACGAGGCGGGCGGTCGGACGATCGAGATCATCGCCGAGGACACCCAACTCAAGCCGGACGTCGGCCTGGAGAAGGCCCGCAAGCTCGTCGAGCAGGACGAGGTCGACCTCGTCGCCGGAGTGGTCAGCTCCGGGGTGGCCGTCGGCCTGCGGGACTACTTCCACGAGAACAAGAAGCTGCTGATCATCGCCAACGCGGGCGCCAACGTGCTGACCAGGGCCAAGAAGAGCCCCTACATCTTCCGCACGTCGTTCAGCAACTGGCAACCGAACTGGCCGCTGGGCGGATGGGCCTACGAGAACGTCGCCCAGAAGGTGTTCGTCTCCGCTCCCGACTACGGGGCCGGACACGACATGGTCAGCGGCTTCCTGAACTCGTTCCAGGCCATGGGCGGCGAGATCGTCGCCGAGCCGCAGTTCACGCCGTTCCCGCAGATGGGCGACCCGGCGCCGTTCATCACCGAGATCCAGCAGGCCAAGCCCGACATGGTCTACTGCTTCTACTCGGGCGGCGCCGCGGTGACGTTCGTGAAGGCCTACGGCGAGTTCGGCCTCACCGGCGACATCCCCTTGGTGTGCGCCGGGTTCACGGTCGAAGAGGACGTGCTGCCGTCGGAGGGCGACGCCGCCCTCGGCGCCAAGAGCGGCTTGCACTGGGCGCTGCAGCTCGACAACCCGACGAACGAGGCGTTCACCGCGGCCTACAAGGACAAGACCGGCAAGGACGCCAACGTCTTCGCGATGCAGGGATACGACACGGCCCGGGTGATCGCCGAGAGCCTGAACGCGGTGGAGGGCAACACCTCCGACGTCGACCAGCTCATCGACGCCATCGAAGCCGTCGAGTTCCCGAGCCCACGGGGGACGTTCAAGTTCGATCCGGCCACCCACAACGTGATCAACAACGTCTACATCAGGGACGTGCAGGACGTCGGCGGTGAGCTCCACAACGTCGTCATCGACGACCTCGGGGAGTTCGCCGACCCGGGCGACGACTCGAAGGGCTGATCGAGGCAACACACGATCCGAGGGTGGGGCCGGTCACGGCCCCACCCTCCCGTCCCTTCGAGGGTGAACGACGTGGACCAGCTGCTCCCCCAACTCGTGAACGGGCTCGTGCTCGGGCTGTTGCTGTTCCTCATCGCTGCGGGGTTCTCCCTGATCTTCGGGTTGATGGATGTGATCAACCTCGCGCACGGGTCGTTCCTGCTCTTCGGCGGATACGTCGGCTTGTCGGTCATCCGTGCGACCGGCAACTTCTGGCTTGCGGCCGCCGTCGTCCCTCTCGTCACCGGCGCCGTCGGCCTGCTGATCGAGGTCACGGTCCTCCGACGCACCTACACCCGTGGCCACCTGATCCAGGTCCTGCTCACCCTCGGTCTGGCGCTGATCGCCGCCGACCTGATGCGCTGGAACTGGGGCGCCTACGTCGAGTCGGTTGACGCTCCCGCGGCGCTGGCCGGGCTCGTCGATTTCGGGGGCGTCTTCCAGGTCCCCCTGTACCGGTTGGCGATCATCGGGTTCGGCCTCGTCATGGCCGGCGCGCTGTGGGTGGTCCTCGAACGCACCCGTCTGGGTGCCGTCGTGCGAGCCGGGGTCCTCGATCGCGAGATGGTCGCCGCCCTCGGCATCGACATCGACAAGGTGGTCGCCGGGGTCTTCGCGTTGGGGACGGCGCTGGCGGGCCTCTCCGGCCTCCTCGCCGCCCCGGTGACCAGCCTCTACCCGGGTCTCGACTTCGACTTCCTCATCCTGGCCCTCGTGGTGGTCGTCGTCGGCGGGATGGGGAGCCTCAAGGGTGCCTTCTGGGGGGCGCTGCTGGTGGGCATGGCCGACGTGCTCGGCAAGGCGTACTTCCCCGAGTTCTCGCTGTTCGCCATCTTCCTGATCATGGCCATCGTCCTCCTCGTCCGACCCCAGGGGTTGTTCGGGACGAGGGAAGCGACATGACGACGAACGTGGCCCGGACGGCACGGCGCAACCGGTGGGCCATCCCCGGGCTCGTCCTGGCGCTCGTCGCCGTCCCGTTCCTCCTCGGGACGTTCGAGGTCTCGCTGGCGACCACCGCCCTGATCTTCGCCGTGTTCGCCATGAGCCTCGACCTGCTCGTCGGGTACACGGGACTGGTATCGCTCGGTCACGCCGCCTTCTTCGGCTTCGGCGGCTACGTGGCCGCCTACACGGCGATCCATCTCACCGGGAACCTGGTCGTGGTGCTCCCGGTCGTCGCCGGCGCCACGGCCGTTCTCGCCGTCGTTCTCGGGTTCCTGGCGCTTCGCACCTCGGGCATCTACTTCCTCATGCTCACGCTCGCCTTCGGGCAGATGCTCTTCGGGCTGGCCGTCAAGTGGACGCCGGTCACGGGAGGGTCGGACGGCCTCGCCGGCGTGCCCGCCCCGTTCGTCGGGATCGGCCCGCTGTCGTACGTCTTCGCGGGGCGGGTCCGGTTCTACTACCTGGTCGTGGTGGCGGTGCTGGCGTTGGGATGGTTCCTCGTTCGCGTCGTGCGGAGCCCCTTCGGCCACGCGCTCGTGGGCATCAAGGACAACGAGGAACGCCTCGCCTCCCTCGGCTACGACACGTGGCGCTACAAGATGGCCGCGTACGTCATCGCCGGCGTCGTGGCCGGTCTCGTCGGCGCGCTGTTCGTCTTCTTCAACCGCCACGCCGCCCCGGAGAACCTGTTCTGGGTGGTGTCTGGGGAGGTCCTGCTGATGGTGATCATCGGGGGCGCGGGCACGATGTACGGGCCCGCCCTCGGCGCGGTCGGGGTGCGGTTGTTCGAGTCGTACGTCTCGAGCTACACCGACCGCTGGCAGACGCTCCTCGGACTCCTGTTCGTGGCGTTCGTGCTGTTCGCTCCCGGGGGTATCGTCGGCGTCGTCCGTCGCTGGAGGAACCGTGGACGCGCTCCGGGTTGAGGCATTGACCCGCCGGTTCGGCGGGGTGGTCGCGGTCCACCGAGTGAGCCTCGACGTCGCCGAGGGGGAACGTCGCGCCATCATCGGCCCCAACGGGGCCGGCAAGACCACCCTCTTCAATCTGGTCGCAGGCAAGCTCACCCCGTCGGAGGGGGCGATCCGGTACCGAGGCACCGACATCACCGGGCTCGCTCCCTACCAGCGTGCGCGACTCGGCATCGGACGGACCTTCCAGAGGACGAACCTGTTCCCGTCGCTGACCGTCGCCGAGAACATCCGTCTGGCGGTGCTCGCCCACACCGACCGAGCCCGGCGCATCCTCGTCCCGGTGGAGCGGTTCGCCGACGTCGAGGATCGGGTCGACGAGCTCCTCGACGGTTTCGACCTGGGGGGCCGGTCCACCACCGAAGTGCACGAGCTCTCCTACGGCGAACAGCGCCAACTCGAGATCGCCCTGGCCCTGGCCGGGCGACCGTCGCTGCTCCTGCTCGACGAGCCGACGGCGGGCATGTCCCCGGCCGAGACCTCCTCGATCACCGAGATCATCTCCAGCCTGCCCCGTGAGGTGACGTTGCTGGTGATCGAACACGACATGGACGTCGTCTTCACGCTGGCGGACCGCATCTCGGTGCTCCATCACGGTGAGGTCATCGCGGAGGGCACGCCCACAGAGGTGCGCGACGACCCCAACGTCGTCCAGGTCTACTTCGGGGGTGGCGGCTGATGCTCCGCCTCCACGGCGTCCACGCCTACTACGGCGACAGCCACATCCTCCAGGGGGTCGACCTCGTCGTCGGTGAAGGTGAGGTCGTGGCGCTCCTCGGCCGCAACGGCATGGGCAAGACCACGACGATCTCCGCCATCGTGGGGTTGGTCCCGCCCCGCCGAGGTTCGGTGCGGTTCGGATCCGAGGAGCTCGTCGGCCGCTCACCGTACGAGATCGCTCGCCTCGGGATCGGGCTCGTCCCGCAGGGTCGGCGCCTGTTCCCCGAGCTCACGGTACGAGAGAACCTGACCTTGGCGATGCGCTCGTCCGGTGACGGCGACGGGTGGGTGCTGGACCGCATCCATGAGATGTTCCCGATCCTCGAGATGCGCAGCCAGGTTCCCGCCGGGCGCCTGAGCGGCGGCGAGCAGCAGATGGCGGCCATCGCCAGGGCGCTCCTGACGAACCCGCGGCTGGTCCTCCTCGACGAGCCGTCCGAGGGCCTCGCCCCGATCATCGTGGAGCAGATCGGCGAGATCGTGTCCTCCCTGCGCGACCGGGGCCTGTCGGTCCTCCTCGTCGAACAGCACCTCCCGATGGCGCTGGCGGTCGCCGACCGCTGCGCGATCATGTCGAAGGGAGTGATCGTCTACGAGGGCACCGCCGCCGAGCTGGCCGCCGACGACGACGCCCGGGCCCGACATCTCGGCGTCTGATCGGGCCGCCGGGCCGCAAGGCCGAGACTGACCACTCGGTCAACTTGCGGTGCGGTTCGTGGTACGATCGCACCATGAACGTGGACTTCCGCACCCATCCCGACCGCTACCGCCACTGGCGACTCACCATCGACGGCGAGATCGCCCGCCTCGGTATGGACGTCGACGAAGCCGGCGGTCTCGGCCCGTGGGAGTTGAAGATGAACTCGTACGACCTGGGCGTCGACATCGAGCTCTACGACGCGGTCCAACGGCTCCGGTTCGAGCATCCCGAGGTCAAAGCCGTCGTCATCGAGTCGCTGAAGGAGCGGATCTTCTGCGCCGGAGCGAACATCCGGATGCTCGGATGCTCCACCCATCCCGAGAAGGTCAACTTCTGTAAGTTCACCAACGAGACCCGCAACGGCATCGAGGATGCCTCCCGCAACTCGGGCCAACGCTACCTCGCGGCGCTCAACGGCAGCGCCGCCGGCGGAGGCTACGAGCTGGCACTCGCGACCGACCACATCGTGCTCGTCGACGACGGCACCGCGACGGTCGCCCTCCCGGAGGTCCCGCTGCTGGGCGTGCTCCCGGGAACCGGCGGGTTGACCCGCCTCGTCGACAAGCGCTTCGTCCGCCGGGACCTCGCCGACGTGTTCTCCACCGTCGAAGAGGGGGTCAAGGGGGAACGGGCCGTCGCATGGCGACTGGTCGACGAGGTCGCCCCCACCTCCCGGTTCGCCGAGACCGTCGCCGCCCGGCTGCACGACCTGGCGGCGACCAGCGACCGCCCCTCGGAGGGTCCCGGCATCGAGCTGACCCCCCTCGAGCGGGAAACGAGCGACACCACGATCACGTACCCCCATCTCCGGGTGACACTCGATCGCGGCCTCCGCACCGCCACGATCGTCGTGGAAGGACCGACGCAGGGACCTCCCACCGGACCCGCCGCGGCGGTCGAGCTCGGCGCCCGATTCTGGCCCCTGGCCATGACCCGTGCCCTCGACGACGCCATCTTGCACCTGCGCACCAACGAGCGGGACATCGGCACCTGGCTCCTGAAGACCGAAGGGGATCCCGAGATCGTCGCCGCCCACGACGCGTTCCTCCTCGATCACCTCGACCATTGGGCGATCCGCGAGATCGTCCTGTACCTGAAGCGGACCCTCCGTCGGATCGACGAAACCTCACGATCGATCTTCACCCTGGTCGAGCCGGGGAGCTGCTTCGTCGGCGCCCTCGCCGAGCTGCTCTTCGCCGCCGATCGCAGCTACATGCTCGACGGCACCTTCGACGGCATCGACGAACCCGAGGCGAAGCTCCGCCTCACCGGCGCCAACTTCGGCCCCTTGACGATGGACAACCACCTCACCCGCCTCGCCACCCGTTTCTGGGGACGCGACGACGCCCTGAGCCACGCAGCGAGTCTGGTCGGCAAGGAGCTCGACGCCGTGGAGGCCCACGACGCCGAGCTGGTGACCTTCGCCTACGACGACATCGACTGGGACGACGAACTGCGCATCGCCCTCGAAGAGCGGGCATCGTTCTCGCCCGACGCGCTCACCGGGATGGAGCAGAACCTCCGCTTCCCCGGACCCGAGACGATGGAGACCAAGATCTTCGGTCGCCTGACGGCCTGGCAGAACTGGATCTTCACCCGGCCCAACGCGTCGGGCCCCGACGGGGCATTGCAACGCTACGGGACCGGGCTGCGACCCGACTTCAACCGGAACCGCACCTGAGGAGAGGACGATGACCACCATCGCGGACAAGGTCGACTATTCGACGCTCATCCCCAACAACGTCGGCCTGGCCGACGATCAGAAGCTGCTCCGAGCCCTGGAGAAGTGGTACCCGAAGTACCTGGACTGGTGGATGGACATGGGTCCGACCGGCTTCATCCACGAGACGCCCTTCCAGGAAGCCGACGTGTGGCTCCGGACCGCCGTCAGCGTCGAACGCGACGGATGGGCCAAGTTCGACTACGTGCGGATGCCCGACTATCGCTGGGGGATCCTGCTGGCCCCCACCGAGGAGGGCCGGACCGTTCCCTTCGGAGAGCATCGGGGTGAACCGGCGTGGCAGGAGGTCCCCGGCGCCTACCGAGCGATGCTGCGGCGCCTCATCGTCATCCAGGGAGACACCGAGCCGGCGTCCGTCGAGCAACAGCGCCACCTCGGCAAGACCGCTCCATCGCTGTACGACATGCGCAACCTGTTCCAGGTCAACGTCGAGGAAGGCCGGCACCTGTGGGCCATGGTCTACCTCCTCCAGCGCTACTTCGGGCGCGACGGCAGGGAGGAAGCCGAGGAGCTCCTTCGCCGCCGCTCGGGCGACCCCGACCGGCCCCGCATGCTCGGTGCCTTCAACGAGGAGACCCCCGACTGGTTGTCCTTCTTCATGTTCACGTACTTCACCGATCGTGACGGCAAGATGCAGCTCGAAGCCCTCGCCCAGTCCGGGTTCGATCCCCTCTCACGCACCTGCCGGTTCATGCTCGCCGAGGAAGCCCACCACATGTTCGTCGGCGCCACCGGCGTCGGCCGCATCGTCAAGGCGACCGCCCAGGCCATGCGCGACGCCGGGATCGACGATCCCTACGACGTCGAGCGGATCCGATCCCTGGGGGTGATCGACCTCCCGCTGATCCAACGCAAGCTCAACCTGCACTTCTCGCTCACCCTCGACCTGTTCGGGTCGGAGGAGTCGACGAACGCCGCCAACGCGTTCCACGCCGGGCTGAAAGGACGGTTCCACGAGACCGCCATCGACGACGACCACCAGCTCCTCGGTTCCACCTACCCGGTCACCAAGCTCGTCGACGGCGCCTTCCGTCAGGTGGACGTTCCCGCCCTGAACGCCTTGAACGCCCGGCTGCGGGACGACTACGTGGAGGACTGCATGGGCGGGGTCCGGCGATGGAACCGTTACATCGCCGACGCCGGCGTCGACTTCGAGCTGACCCTCCCCCATGTGGCCTTCCACCGCCAGATCGGTGAGTTCGCCGGCCTCCACGTGACCCCCGACGGACGGGTCGTCGACTCCTCGACGTGGGAGAAGCGCCGCGCGACCTACCTGCCGACCGACGCCGATCGCCTCTTCATCGAGGCCCTGATGCAACAGGTGACGACCCCCGGCGAGTTCGCCTCGTGGATCGCCCGGCCGCAGAAGGGGATCGGACAGCAGTCGGTCGACTTCGAGTACGTGCGGATCCCGGCGACGGGCTGAACCGCACCCCCCTCAACCCGCACGGAGGACCTCTCGGCGGTCCTGGTTCGAACGGCGCACGACCCCGGCGAGCTCCCACGCCAGCCACCACAGGTCGATGGCGAGGGCGGCCCCGGCGATCCGCATCCACACCCCCCCTGCGGCCGCCGCCACGAGCAAGGCGACGACGGCGACGACATGCGCCGCGAACTGTCGTCGGGGGCCGACCCCCGGCAGGAGTTGACGCATGTTGCGGATCCGCACCGCGGACGGGCGGTCGGCGTGGCTCACCAGGTTCTGGAGGTGCAGCCACGACAGGAACGGGACGATCTTGTAGAGCATCCCTTCCACGACCGACACCCCGAACCCGAAGACGGAGAGGGCGCCGAGCGTCAGCGCCGGCCCGGTTCGGGCGAGGTCGACGACGCCGAGGGCTCCGGCACCGACCACGCCCGTCGCGGCGAGTACCGACACCATGCCCGATCGCCAATCGTCGGTCGTGACGTCGCGGAGCTTGCGGCGACGGTGCGCCTGCAGCCAGAGGGTGGTCGCGGCATGGACCGCCATCGCCCCGATGGCGAGGCCGGCGCCGACGGCGGCGACCGCCGACCACCGCTCCAGTCTGCCCACCGTCCACCCGACGAGCCCGAGGAAGCCGACACCCGGCAGCAGCCGCTGGATCCCCCGGGGGTAGTGCGGCGTGACCTGGAACATGGGAACCACCTGGAACGACACCCCCATGACCAGCAGACCCAGCCAGCCGATGAGCGCCCAGGCGAGATGCACGTCGGTGAGGTCCCTCCGGAGGGTCATCCAACCGGCATGGCCGGCCAGGAACGTCACACCGAGGCCGGCCACGACCACGAGGGAGACCACGGCCAGGCCCATGGCCCTCCCCGTCGGATTGCGGCGAGCTCGCCATGCCGCCGCCATGGCGGCCGCGGCGAACACGGCCAGGCCGGCTCCCACGAACACCCCGCCGATGCCGACGACCACGCCCCACCGGGACGCCAGACCGAGCGCCATCGCAAGGCTCCCGACGGCGACGCCGAGCTGACTCGCCGGGCCCACCCACGACGCCCCGGGGACCGGGACGCCCGTGACGACGGGCAGGACCTGAACGACCGCGCCGGCCATGACGAGTGTCAGGAAGCCCAGGGTGACCAGATGGAGCGCCCCGATCAGCTCACCGGCGTACCGACTGGTCGCCGCCCGGTCGCCCACGATGCCGAGCATCAACCCACCGAGGCCACCGAGGACCGGCGCCACGAGGAACGCCCGCAGCGGCACCCACCGCGGCGGCATCCGGTCGAACCGGAGGTCACCACCACCGGGGATCATGCGCCGTCGACAGCGGCTTCGGCCGCGGCATCGCCGATCCGCCAGACGAGGATCTCGAAGGGCGTTCGCCGCCCCGGGATCGTCCGGTGGTTGAAGCCGCGTTCGGCGAGGATCTCGTACAGCGGGAAGGGCTCACGCCGGTGCAGGATCCGCAGATGATCGCCGGGGGCGAGCTCGGCGACCGCGGCGAGGCTGCGTTCCATCGGCTCGCAGGGCTCGAGGTCGCTGACGTCGAGGACCCGCTCGGCCATCACACCTCCCGCATGCGGTGGAGCACCCCGGCGACGTCGGAGCCGAAGGTGGCGTCGCTCATCGGGTAGAGGACCTGCTCCTCCTTCATGTCGTGCTGCTGGGTGAGGATCATGAACGTGTCGGCATCGCCGAGGAACCGGTCGACGTCGTGCTCACCGAGGGCTTCTCGCATCGACTCGAGGAGCATCCGCATCTGATCGTGTTCCTGACGCATGACGACCGTCGGACCGTCGATCATGCCGGTGCGCTCCTCGAAGGCCGGGAACAGCACCTGCTCCTCGCGCCGGAGGTGACGGAGGGTCAACTCCGCGAACGCCTCGAAGCGTTCCTCTGCGAGGGTCCAGTCTCCGGCGCCCACCGCCGCCTCGGCATCGGCGAACAGTTCGTCGCAGGCTCGATGCTCGGCGGTCATGAACCCGGCGATGTCGTCCATGGTGTGCACGCTCCTCGTCTGGACCATGATGCCACACCGACGGGAGGCGGATCCGTCGCACTACGCTCGCCGTATGGCCTCCGAGACGAACGATCGACGCTACCTCCGACCGACCGCGCACATCGATGCGGACCATCCGGCGGTGGTGGCGTTCGCCCGTCGGACGACCGCTGGAGTCGACGAGGCGCGGGACAAGGCGGTGGCGCTCTTCTTCGCCGTTCGCGATGGCATCCGCTACACGCCGTACGGCGTCGACCTGTCACCCGAGGCGATGCGCGCCTCGGCGACGCTCGCCGCCGGGAAGGGCTTCTGTATCCCCAAGTCGTTGCTGTTGACGGCCGCGGCAAGGGCCGTCGGCGTTCCGGCCCGCCTCGGGTTCGCGGACGTCCGCAACCACCTCGCCTCCCCCCGCCTCCTGGAACTGATGGGCGGCACCGACGTGTTCGCCTGGCATTCCTTCACCGAGTTCGACCTCGGTGGACGCTGGGTGAAGGCCACCCCGGCGTTCGACCGCGGTCTGTGTGAGCGGTTCGGTGTCGTCCCTCTCGATTTCGACGGGACCACCGATGCGCTCTTCCACCCCTTCGACGCCGCCGGCCGGCGTCACATGGAGTACATCCGCCAACGGGGGTCGTTCGCCGATCTCCCCCTGGCCGAGATCCGTGCCACCTTCGAGGCGCTGTATCCCGCCTGGGTCGAGGGGGCCCCGGCGGGCGACCTCCACGCCGAGGCCTCCCCCGGATCGCCGTGAGGACGATCACGGCTGGAACGTCACCCGCACGACGAGACCGCCGTCGGCCGCGTTCTCTGCCGTGAGCGAACCCCCCGACCGCTCCACGAGGTGGGCGACGATCGACAGCCCGAGTCCCGTTCCCGGCTCGTCCGATGCGCCACGCCAGAACCGATCGAAGAGGCGTCGCCGGTCCTCGTCGGTGACGCCGGGGCCGGTATCCCGGACCTCGAGGATGCACCCCCCGTGGTCGCCGTGAGCGATCGACACCACGACCTCGCCACCTGGAGGCGTGTACCGGACGGCGTTGTCGATGAGGTTGTCCAGGATCTGTTCGAGACCGCCGGGGACGACCGAAGCCCTGCATCGTTCGGCGTCGACGCGAGCGTCCAACTCGATGGCCTTCTCGGCCGCGACCCCCTCCCACAGGCGCATCCTCCGGGTGACGGCGCCGGCCAGATCGACGCTCTCGACCGTCGCCTGCCCGGAGCGGGACAGTTCCAGGAGCTGATCGACCATGCGCGACATCCGCTCGACCTCACGGACGACCTCGGCGAGGTCGGACGCCGTCGCCGCGTCGGTGGACGCCTCCAGGTTCTCGACCCGTAGCCGCAGGGCGGTCAGCGGCGTCCGGAGCTGATGGGAGGCGTCCGCGACGAACGCCCGCTGCGACTCGACGAGGGTCTCGAGCCTCGACGCCATGTCGTTGAAGGACTCGGCGAGCTGTGCCAGCTCGGGCGGCGCGTCGGCGACGCCGGCCCGCGCCGACAGGTCCCCTGCCGCGATCCGTGTCGCCGCCCGCCGGAGATCCTCGACCGGATGGGTCACCGATCGCGCCACCGCCACGGCGACGACCGCGGTGGCGGCGACCGCCACCAGGACCACGAGACCGAGGCTCGCCCACAGGCGACGCACGCGAGCTTCCACCTCCCGGTTCAATACCGTCAACCGGATAGCGCCGAACACCTCGGAACCCGACGCAACGGGAACGGCGACGACGAACAGGTCGGCGCCGAGGGTCTCGGAGAACCTCGTTCCCGAGTAACGAGAGCCGGCGAGCGCGGTGACGATCTCGGGACGGTTCGTGAACGACGCCGGATCCCCGTCGGCCGTGTCGATGCTCGACATGCCTGACCGATCGACGACGACGACCCTCGCCCCCGTGCGAGCCGCGTAGTCGTAGGCAGGACGCGGCTCCAGCGCCCCACCGTGCTGGAGGGCGTCCTCGTAGATGGTCCCGAGGACGACCGCGTCGCGCTCGAGGGCGACGGCGAACCGTTCGCGTTGACGTTGGGCGAACACCAACCCGAAGGGGACGGCCAGTGACCCGGCCAGGACCAGGACGATCGCCACGTACCCGAGCAGGAGCCGCCGGGTCACGGTGCGGGTTCGGCGAGTCGATAGCCCACGCCGCGGACGGTCTCGATCACCGTGGGGTCGCCGAGCTTGCGTCGCAGCGAAGCGACGTGGACGTCGAGCGTCTTGGTCGATCCCCACCAGTGCTCGTCCCACACCGAGCGGAGGATCTCGTCACGCGACAGAACCGCTCCCGGATCCGAGGCGAGGAACGCCAGCAGCTCGTACTCCTTCGGCGTCAACGTCACCGTGTCACCGCCGAAGGTCACCGTCCGAGTGCGGTGGTCGATCTGGAGGCGCCCCACCGTCACCTGCTGGTCCTCGATCGCCGCCGTGGACGATGCGCGCCGCATCACGGCGCGGATCCGAGCGGTCAACTCCCGGAACCCGAAGGGCTTCACCAGGTAGTCGTCGGCGCCGTGATCGAGGAGCGTGACCCGATCGATCTCGTCGGACCGGGCCGTGATGACGATGATCGGAACCGCCGACACCTCCCGCAGCCGGGTCGCCACGACCTCGCCGTCGATGTCGGGAAGACCCAGGTCCAGGAGCACGAGATCGTGGGGATCGGCAGCGATCGCCTCGCTCCCCGAACGAGCCCACGTCACCGCGTATCCCTGCCGCTCGAGGCCGTCGACGAGCGGCTCGCCGATCCCCAGGTCGTCTTCGACGAGCAAGATGCGCATGCGTGAATGGTGGCATGGAACGCGATCTTCTCCCGGGATCTTTACCCGATGCTTACCTTCGCTTTCCCTTCCGCTCACCCGCGCTTCGATACCGTTGCGGTGAGCCAGGAGACGTTCCCTCAGGAGGAACCATGAAACATCGCACCGCAGTCGTGACCGGCCTGTCGGTCACCGCCGTGATCCTCGCCGCCGGAGCCGCCATCGCCGCCAACCTCGGGATCCTCAACAGCGCCACCGACACCGGTGACGTCGGGACCTTGACGGTGGCTTCGAGCGTCACCTCGACGATCGAAGCGCCCCCGTCACAGGTGGTGACCATCGACGACACCGAGGCCACCACGACGCCCCCCGGGGCGTCGAGCGCCACCGAGACGGTCGCCTACGCCGTCGGGGACGCCGGGGTACTCACCCTCGAGAGCGATGGGACGAACCTGCGGATCGTCGACGCGAGGATCGAGTCCGGTTGGAAGGCCGCCGCCCTTCGCCAGGGCCCGGTGGTGGAGGTCGGGTTCGTCGGCGCCGACGGCACCGTGCTCCGGTTCATCGCCACCTACGACGACACCGGCCAGATCCAGACCGCGGTCGACGACCTGACCCCCGTGCAACGAGGTGACGACGACGGGCGGCGTGGCGACGACGACGATGACGAGCGTGGCGAGCGGGAGGGCCGCGACGATGACGACTGACGCCGCCGCCGCACGGCGACGCGCCCGAACGCGACCCGTTCCCCGCCGGCGACGACACGCCGCTGCCGGATCACGGATCGTGGTGCTCGCCCTCAGCGTCGCCTCCGCCGCCACGATGGTCAGCGCCATGGCCGCTGCGGATGCCAGGACGGCCGCGGCCACTGCCGGGTCGGAGGTCCCGCCTCCGGCCCCCGCCCCGGCAGTGGCGACGGCGCCACGGCCGAACATCCTGCTTCCGGTGCCGTCATCGCAGGGCACGACCGTCACCACCGTCGCCCCGGCGACGCCCCAACCGATCGTCGTCCAGCCGCAGAAGCGGGTCGTCGTGGTGCGCTCCAATGGCAGCCGTTGATCATCCACCGTCCATCCGGTTCCGCGCCATGGGCAGCGACGTGAACGTGACCGTCGACGGACCGCCCGAGCTGCTCGATGTCGCCCGGGACCGCATCGACGTCCTCGAACGACGTTGGAGTCGCTTCCTGCCCGACAGTGAGATCTCGACGCTGAACGGCTCGGGCGACTGGATCGACGTGTCACCGGACACGCAGGTGCTCGTCGACAGGTCGGTCGCTGCGTGGGAGCTGACCGGTGGGCGATTCGATCCAACGATCCTCCCATCGCTCGTGGCAGCCGGCTATCGGGAGAGCCGGTCCGAGCGACCCGGACGCACGACGCTCCCCGTCGGGGCAACACCCGGCCGAGCGCCGGGACTTGGAGCGATCGAGCTCGACGGCGCCGGCGGCCGGATCCGTTTCCCCGCCGACGTGATGTTCGATCCGGGCGGGATCGGGAAGGGCCTCGCCGCCGACCTCGTGGCCGAAGAGTTGGTCGCCGCCGGGGCCGGTGCAGCCGTCGTCTCGGTCGGCGGTGACGTGCGGGTCGCGGGGCGAGCACCCGGTGACTGGTCGATCGCGGTGGAGGATCCCTTCGACCCGAACCGGACGATCGCCGAGCTGACCATGAGCCGAGGCGCGGTGTGCACATCGTCGATCCTCGCCAAGACCTGGGTGACCGCGGACGGTCCTCGACATCATCTCGTCGATCCCCGGACCGGGACGCCCGCCGCCACCTCGACGGTGTCGGCGACGGTGGTCACCGCCGACGCATGGGTCGCCGAGGCCTTGTGCACGCTCGCGATCCTCACCGAACCGGTCGATGCGCTCGGGCACCTGGAGTCGATGGGCGTGGCGGCCATCGTGGTGGACCGCGACGGGCTGGTGTGGCGGACACCCGGGTTGGAGAGGTACGCGGCATGATCGGCGCGACCCTCTGGTGGTACATGGCGCGCTCCACGGGCCTGATCGCCGCCGTGCTCCTCGCCTTGTCGCTGGTGTGGGGCATCTTGTTGTCCACCCAGCTCCTCAAGCCCGTGAAGCGCCCGGCGTGGGTCCTCGATCTGCACCGCTGGCTGGGAGGCCTCACCGTGGCCTTCGTGGCACTGCATCTCGTCGGTCTGGTCGCCGACTCCTACGTCGACTTCACCCTCGAGTCGATCCTCGTGCCCTTCGCCTCTCAGTGGCGTCCGGCCGCCGTCACCTGGGGGGTGGCCGGTCTCTACCTGCTGGCCGTCGTCCAGATCACGTCGTGGTCGCCGGTCCGTGCTCGCCTCGGACGCCGAACGTGGCACGCCCTCCACCTGTTGAGCTTCCCGCTCCTGTGGGTCGTCGCGATGCACTCGGGAGCGGCGGGCACCGATGTCGGCAATCCGCTGTACACGGCGGCCATGTTCGTCCTGATCGGCATCACCATGTGGGTGGTGGTGTTCCGGATCCTGGCGGGAACGGGACGCAGGAAACCGGCCTCGGTGTCCCCGGCGGAACGCCCCCGCACCCGCGTCTGACCCGACCGGCGAGGGTCGGCTCAGACCTCGGCGAGCGCCTTTTCGAGATCGGCGACGAGATCGTCGATGTGCTCGACGCCGATCGCCAACCGGACGAGACCGGCCGTGACGCCGTCGGCCTCCCTGACCGCGGGGTCGACGCCGGCGTGGGTCATCGTGGCTGGATGCTCGGCGAGCGACTCGGTCCCGCCGAGGCTCACCGCGAGGTGGATGAGCCGCAGGTGGTCCAAGAACCGGAACGCCTCGTCCTCGCCGCCGTCGAGCTCGACCGCGATGACCGACCCTGGCCCGAGGCACTGGCGTCGGTACAGGTCGTACTGGGCGTCGCCGGGGCCGAGCAACCCGAGGTAGTGGACGTTCTCGACCTTCGGATGCTCGGCGAGCATCTCGGCGACCCGCCTGGCGTTGTCGGCGGCCCGATGCATCCTGAGGTCGAGGGTCTCGAGGCTGCGCATGAGCAGCCAGGCCGTCCACGGGTCGAGCATGGTGCCCAGGAACGTCCGCATCCCGGCGATCGGTTCGATGGCCTCGGCGGTCCCCACGACGGCACCGGCGATGAGATCGCTGTGACCCCCCAGGTACTTGGTGGCCGAGTACACCGACAGGTCGGCGCCATGATCGAGGGGGCGCTGGAAGACCGGACCGAGGAACGTGTTGTCGACCACGACGACGGGACGCCGCGTGCCGTCGTCGAGGCGATCCGACACGCGCCGGGCGAGCGCGATATCGAACAGGCGGTTCGTCGGGTTGGCGGGCGTCTCGACGTAGATCATCCCGGTCCGGCGATCCTCGGCGAGCCCGACGACCTGTTCCTCGGTGGCGGTGGGGGGGATCTCGATCGGTTCGATCCCGAACTCGGGCAGGAGTCGGCGGATCACGTGGTCCGTCCCGCCGTAGACCGGCGACGTGTGGAGGACCGTGTCGCCGGGTCGGAGGTGGGCCAGGAACGTCGTGGCGATGGCGGCCATCCCGGAAGCGAAGGTGAGGGCCCGGTCGGCCCGTTCCCACACACAGAGGCGGTCCTCGACGATCTCGATCCCGGGGTTGTTGAGGCGACTGTAGATCAGCCCGGGGCGCTCCCCCGGTTCCGGTTCGGCTCCATGGGCGAGCTCGAAGAAGCGCTTGCCCTCGGTCGCGGAGGAGAAGACGAACGTCGAGGTCTGGAAGATCGGTGGCTTGAGGGCCCCCTCGGACCATTCGGGTCGGTAGCCGTAGCCCATCATGAGGCTGGCCGGATGCGGACCATTCAGTTCCGCGATCCGTTCGATACCGGTGATACGATCCCGCGATGTATTGCGTTCCATGCCTTCAGCATGGGCCATCTCTCAGCTAGAGTCAACATATGCCTCGAAGATTTCGGATCCAGTCTCCCCCATGGCGGCTCGACCGAACGGACCATCGGATCCTGGCCCTCCTGCAGCGAGATGCGCGGCGGTCCAACAAGGAGATCGCGGCAGCCGTCGGCATCGCGGACTCGACCTTCTCGGCACGCCTGCGGCGGCTGGAGGACACCGGGGTCATCCGCGGCTATCGGGCCGAGGTCGAGCCCGCCGCCCTCGGGATCGGCCTCGAAGCGATCATCGCCGTCAAGCTCCACAAACACACCCGAGGAGCGATCGAGTCGTTCTGGGCCAGGACGGCGGAGCTTCCCGAGGCGATCCACGTCTTCCACGTCACCGGACCCAACGACTTCCTCGTCCATGTCGCGGTGGCGAACATCCACCACCTCCAGGCGATCACCTCCGACGTGCTGACCACCTGGCCGGAGATCGCTCACCTCGAGACGTCCGTCGTCTACGACCAACGCGACCAGGGCGGCCTCCCCGACCTCATCGAGCCCGCCGACGACGGACCATCGCCAGGCTCCTAGGCTCCACCGGTACGCCGGAGGACCGCCATCCGCTTCGAGACCCCACGCCGCAGACGGCACCGCAAGGCCCTCGACCGCCCCTTCCCCACCGAATGGCGCGACCTCCTCCACGAGGCGATGGCACATTGGCGCTGGCTCGACGACGACGAGCGCGAGACCATGGAGGACCGGATCCGGCTGTTCCTCGCCGACCACGGGTTCGAGTGGGCCGCCGGACTCGAACCGTCCGTCGAGATCGAGGTGGTGGTCGCCGCGGTCGCCTCCCTGCTGACCCTCGAGCTCGACCCTCGGTACTACCGGGAGGTGACCTCGATCATCGTCTACCCGACCGACGTCGTCGTGCGCGGGCGCCGCTCGTCACTCGAAGCACCGGGTCTCGAGACCGAGGGATGCATGCCGATCAGCGGCCAGGCGATGCTCCACGGACCGGTGCTGATCTCGTGGGCGACGGCCAGAACGGCCGTGGCACATCCCGAACGTGGACGCAACACCATCGCCCACGAGTTCGCCCACAAGATCGACATGGCTTCCGGCTCTGCCAACGGCGTCCCACCCATGCCTCCGGAGCTGCTCGGCGCATGGGAGGAGGTGTGCTCGCAGGCCTTCGACGAGTTGCGCTCGGGCGAGTCTGCGCGCGCGATCATCGACCCTTACGGCGCCACGAACCGGGCCGAGTTCTTCGCCGTGGTCACCGAGGCGTTCTTCTCCAGACCGCTCGAGATGCGGGACGCCATGGGGGACCTCTACGACGTCTACGGGCGCTTCTACCGGCAAGATCCCGCCGAACGCGAACGCCGCTGGCGCCGTCGGCATCGGACCTGACCGGCCGGGGCACCTCGACTCGAGATCGACGGATCGCCGACGTTCCGTCCACCGAAGCGGCCTCGGTCGCTACCGTCCCAGGATGATCCGGTCGATCGTCGCCTTCGCTCTCGTCCTGACGGCCTGCTCGGGGACGGCCGACGCCCCGAGGATCTCGACGTCGGAGACGCGGGACGTGATCGTGAACGATCTGACACCGGGCCGGCTGGACATCAGAACGATGCGGCTGCCGGACGGCACCGACCTGACGTACGGTCTCGTGTTGCCCGAGGGGTTCGACCCAGCCGACGAGTACCCGGTGCTGCTGGCGTTCCCTCCCGGCGACCAAGGCCCCGAGCTGATGGAGCTCCTCGCCGAAGGCACCTACCTGCCCGAGGCTCTCGCCCGCGGGTGGGTGGTCCTCACCCCGGCGGCCCCCGACGGGGTGCTCTTCTTCCAGGGCTCCGAGCGGACCATCGCGGGGTTCCTCGATGCCCTTACGTGGCTCCGTCCCGAAGGTGGAAGGATCCACATCGCCGGGGTCTCCAATGGCGGCATCAGCGCCTTCCGGGTGGCCGGGGAGATGCCCGACCGGGTGGCGTCGGTGGCCGTGTTCCCCGGTTTCCCGTCGACGGCCGAGGACCGCGCTGCACTCGAGGAGCTCGCCGCGGTGCCGGTGGCGATGTGGGTCGGCGCCGACGACGTCGGATGGTTCGAACCCATGGACGAGGCACGCCGCATCCTGGAGCGGGCCGGCGGGACCGTCCGCTTCGATGTGCGCCAGGGTGAAGGACACATCCTGCGATCGATGTCCGACGGCACCGACCTGTTCGACTTCCTCGACTCCGCCCGCCGGTGAGCCTTTCCGGCTCCCCGCCAACGGCGGTGACGAACGAGACGCGGGTCAGACCTTCGGGAAGCGCTGGACCACCTCGGCGGCCGAACAGACCCTGTCGATGGCAGCAGCCCCCTCGCCGGCCCACACGACCCGGAGCGAGACGTCGTCGCACTCGACGGCACGCTGGTACCGGAGGCGGTGGGCGTCGAGGTCCCCGCGGAGCCCATCGAGGCGGTCGGCCCACCGATCCGTGAAGGCGCTGCGAAGCGATCGTCCCGTGTAGCCCGGCGGCCATTCCGGTCCTCGGAGGAGGTCGTAGATCACGCTCCGCACGGTCTCTCCTTCGCCGGCATCCACGATCCGCTCCTTGGCCGCGAGCGAATCGGCGGCTTCGTCGGTGGCGTACAGCACCGTTCCGAGGGCGACGCCGGCCGCGCCGGCAGCCACCGCCAGGTCGTAGTCCGGTCGGTCGACGATGCCGCCGGCGGCGACCACGGGCAGGTCACCCACGGCGCGGGTGATGGCGGCGACGGCTTCGACGGCGGGGAGAACCGGCCGTCCATGTCCGCCGGCCTCGGTCCCCTGGGCGACCAGCACGTCGGCACCTGCGGCCGCCGCGGCCCGGGCCTCGGGGACCGTGCCGACCTGGCAGACGACTCGCACGCCGGCGTCGTGGGCGACGGGCACGTACGGCGTCGGATCCCCGAAGGCCAACCACATCGCCGCCGGCCCGTACTGCAGCGCCGTCTCGACGGCGACACGATCGACCGCCCACGTGATCAATCCGATCCCGACCCGGCGTCCCTCGGTCTCGGCCATCTCGGCGGCGAGCCATCTCGGATCCCCGTAGCCGGCACCGACGATACCCAGGCCGCCGGCGTCGGCGACGGCAGCGGCAAGACGCCCACCGGCGATCTTGGCCATGGGGGCCGACAGGACCGGCCGCTGGATGCCGAGGAGATCGCAGAGCTGCTCCGGGGTGGAACCGACGCTGCCGCCCGACCGTACCGTCATGTTCGACGTCGGCGATCGAGGCGCTCGACCGCCGCGGTGAGCCGGTCGAGGGCCTCGGCGACGACCGGGCGAGCGACGGCGATGCTCATCCGCGCGAAGCCCGCGCCCTGACGCCCGAACCAGTGACCGGGGCTGAGCGCCAACCGGGCCTCGTCGGCGAGCCACCGCGTCAGCTCCGGCACGTCCAACCCGAGGGAGCGCAGGTCGAGCCACGCCAGGTAGGTCCCTTCGATGGGCATGAGTCCGATCGGGTCCGGCAGCTCTTGGTCCAGGAGCTGCAGGTTGCCGGAGACGAGCTCCAACATCCCCTCGAGCCATGGGCCGCCGGCGCGGTAGGCAGCCTCGAAGGCGGCCAGGCCGAAGACGTTGTTGCGGGCGAGGTGGAGGCGGGACGACATCGCACGGAACCCGTCGCGGATCGCTTCGTCTCCGGTCACCAGGAGCGTGTCGCACACCCCGGCCAGCCCGAAGGTCTTGAGCGGGCCGTGGGTGGCGGCCCACCGGACACCCGAGCCGGGCGCCACCTCACCGAAGGGCACGAACCGGTACGGTGCGAGCGCGAGGTCGCCGTGGATCTCGTCGGACACCACGACGACGTCGTGCTCCGCGCAGATGCGAGCCACCGCTTCGAGCTCGGCCGCTCGCCATACCCGACCCACGGGGTTGTGCGGATTGCAGAGGATCAGCATCCGGGTGGCGGGATCGGCGGCCTTGGCGGTGAGATCGTCCAGATCCATCGTGTAGCCACCGTCGCCGAGCAGCAACGGGTTCGTCACCACGGTCCGGCCGGAGGCGCGGACGATCGGCTTGAAGTCGGTGAAGACGGGCGGCTGCACGATGACCCCGTCGCCGGGCTCGGTCACCAGGTCGATCAGGACCGCGATCGACGTTCCCACGCTGGGACTGACCTCGGTGGCGAGGTCCGAACCGTCCCAACGGTGACGGGCGCCCGCCCAACGCCAGAACGCTTCGATGACACTCGGGGGACGGATCTCGTAGCCGTACCACCCGGACCGGGCACGGCGTTCCAGCGCGTCGACGATCGGAGCGGCGAGCGGGACGTACGGTTCGGCGATCCACAGCGGCAGGAGCCCGTCGGCGTGACCGAAGAGCCGTTCGAGGGTCGTCGGATCGGTGGCCTGCACCGATCCCGGGCTCGGATCGCCGAAGAACCCCGTCACGGGATCGTCGTCGCAGTCGGGACGCCCATCACCGAGAACGACCTGATCCCCGGCCGCCGTCTGGACGGCATCGATCTCGTGGCGCACCCTCCATCACGGCCTCCCCGGTCCTGGACGTGTGCCGTTCGCCGGCACCAAGCTACCACCCCTCACGCGACGAGATCGGCGAGCACGGCTCCGGTGACCGCCAACAGGTCGTCGGGTTCGAGCTCGACCTGCAAGCCTCGACGCCCGGCCGATACGTAGACGGTGTCGTGGTCGGCCACCGTCAGATCGACGTAGGTCGGGATCTGGCGACGCGGGCCGATCGGACTGATCCCACCCACCACGTACCCGGTCAGACGCTGGGCGTCGGCAGGGTCGGCCAGAGCGGCGTGCTTGCCGGCGGCCGCTCTGGCCAGCTTCTTCGGCGACAGTCGACCGGAGACGGGAACGACGGCGATCACCGGGGCGCCGTCGACCAACGCGACGAGGGTCTTGAACAGCCGTGCCGGCTCGATGCCCACCGCCGCGGCGACCGCTTCGCCGTACGAGCCCGCGGCGGCTTGGACCTGGTACGGGTGCACGGTGAACTCGACGCCACGGTCGACGAGCGTCTCGACGGCAGGTGTGCTGCCCTTGCCCATGGGCGACACGATAGGGGCCTCGAGGTCCTGGGTCCCTCAGGACGATCGCCGAGCGGGCCTGCGACCGCGGGGCCACGTCGCCGGTCAGCGGATCCCGGTGTCGTAGGCGATATCGATGCGACCGTCGACCGGAACGGTGATCGACACGTCGCCAGGGGTCCCGAGGAGACCCTCGACGGGTTGGGGCACGATCGTGAAGGTCCCTGCGGGAAGCTCGACACGGAAGCGTCCGTCGGGGTCGGTGCGGAGCGAGGCGACCTCTCCGCCGGCGGCATCGACGACGACGAGCACGGCATCCGGAACGGGCCGGTCGGCGCAGGCCGGATCGGGCGGGTCGGACTCGATGGGACAGGTCGGGCCCGCGTGAACGAACCCCTCGACGGGGAACCGGTCGACGGCCCGGCCGCCACAGGCGGCGATGACGATGCCGACGACGACGACAGCGGCCAGGAACCTCATGGTGGGTTCGACGCTCCGACGGGGAGCGCCGGTTCCCGCACCGTCCGCCGTCTCCGTCAGCTCCGGGCGAGCAGGACGCCGGTATCGATGGCTTCGAGGTTGACCTCGGCGAAGGATCCGGCGGCGGCGGCCTCCCGAAGCGCATCGATCGGGTACGGCCCGGTGAGGGCGATGGCCGCCGACAGGTAGACGAGCCCCATCGATGTCTTCGGGATGCGCTTGGGTGCCGCCTTCGGGTCGAGGACCCGGACCTGGGCCTTCGTGTCGAGGTCGGCGAAGTCGGGGACGGTGAGGACGAGACCGTCGGCGCCCATCGCCGCGAGGTACGGTCCGGCCTTGGCGTGACCGTCGGCGGAGATGACCGCCATGACGTCGGGAGCGCTGACGGCGGCCATCGGCATCTCGTCTGGGGCGAGCCACAGCTCGGTGACCGAGTGCCCGGCCTTGACGGTGACCGGATAGTCGTCCCGTTGCGCCGCCCACAGACCGGAGCGGATGCCGCCGAGGGCGACGATCTTGGCGGCCGAGCGGATCTTCCCGCCGGCGGATCCAGCGACGACGAGGGCCATCGGCTCGTCGAGCGACGCCTCGTGGGTGGCGTCGACCGGCCGCGGTCGGGGGGTCGGCTTCCCGGCGATGTCGGCGTGGATCCGGCGGTAGGCGGTGGCGTACTCGGGGGTCTGCCGGTCGTAGAGCAGTCCCGGTTCGAGTCCCCACGACCGCATGGAGTCCTCCATACCGGCCCGGGTGAACTTGTTGGACCGCACGTAGTAGGCGGTACACAGGTCCCAGATGTCGAGAAGGGCGAACCCGGGGCGGCGGATGCCTTCGGCGATCCGATCGGCGAGATCGTGGTCGAAGGAGGATCCCCGGTAGACGTAGGCGGCGCCGTTGACACCGACGGTGGCGCAGATGTCGAGAGGATGCTCGAGATTGCCGAGCGGGGTCGTGGCGGTGACGCCCCCTTCAGGCGTGGTGGTGGAGTGCTGCCCGCCGGTCATGCCGAAGTTGAGGTTGTTCATGACGATGACGGTGACGCCGATGTTGCGCCGCGCCGCGGACAGCAGGTGGGTACCGCCGATGCCCGTGCCGCCGTCGCCCATGATGACGACGACCTCGAGTTCCGGGTTGGCGAGCTTGATCCCGGTGGCGTAGGTGACGGACCGCCCGTGGAGCCCGTGGAACGCCGAGGTGACGAAGTACTGGTCGGACAGACCCGAACAGCCGATGTCCGAGACGATGACGACCTTGGCCGGGTCGAGGTCGAGCTTGATCATCGCCTCGTTGAGGCGGTCGAGGACCGGGCCGTGCCCGCAGCCGGGACAGAACGGGTAGGGGTCGTCGGTGCGGAACGTGGCGACGGGGGTGATCGTGATCGTGCTCATCGTGCCGCCTCGACGATCTCGTCGACGGTGATGAGCTTCCCGTCGATCCGGTTGACGCCGATGACGTCGCGGCGCCCGGCGATGCGTTCGATCTCGCGCCGATAGAGGCCGACGTTGAGTTCGGGGACGACGATCCTGGCGGCGCCGGCGAAGGCCTCGGTCAGGGAGGTCACCGGGATCGGCCACAGGCTCTTGACGACGACGCCGGTCACCGGGGTCCCGTCGGCGCGAAGGCGACCGACGGCCGCGCGGGCCGCGCCGGCGGTGACGCCGTAGGACACGATGACCGTGTCGGCGGGTTCGTCGGCGTCGAGGTCGACCATCTCGATCTCGTCCCGGTGGTCCTCGATCTTGGCGACGAGGTGCTCGTTGAGGGCGCCGACCTTGGCCGGGAGCTTCGTGATGTAGCCGCCTTCGTCGTGCGTCGAGCCCGTGAAGCGGAAGGCGTCCCCCACGCCGTAGGCGCGCATCGGTTCGACGGTGTCGGCCGGTGCCCACGAGTAGGGCAGGCCCGTGTCCTTGATGGTGCGGGCGACGGGTTCGACGTCCGGGTAGGCGTCGACGTCGACCGCCGACAGGGTCATGGCGAGCTCCTTGTCGGTGAGCAGGACGACCGGGCACCGGAAGCGTTCCGACAGTTCGAAGGCCTCGACGGTCAGCTCGTAGGACTCGGGCGTGCTCGATGGAGCGAGGACGATCATCGGGTAGCCGCCTGCGGTTCCCCAGCGCACGAACTGGACGTCCCCTTGGGCGACGGTCGTGGCACCCCCGGTGGCCGGCCCGAGGCGTTGGACGTCGACGATGACCAACGGCACCTCGCCCATGACGGCCAGGCCGATGTGCTCCGAGTAGAGGCTGATGCCGGGTCCGGAGGTGGCGGTGAGGGCCTTGGCTCCTCCCATGACCGCCCCGATGCACATGCCGATCGAGGCGATCTCGTCCTCGCCCTGCATGGCGACGCCCCCGACCTTGGGAAGCTCGCGCATCATGGCCATCAGGATGCCGGAGGCCGGGGTGATCGGATAGCCGGCGAAGAACGTGCAGCCGGCGTCGATGGCCCCGCGCACGATGGCGGTGGCGCCGTCGACGTACTCGCGACGCGGAGCGGTGCTGGTCGTCATGGGGGCAAGGCTAGGTGGCTTCGGGCTCGAGGGACACCATCGAGGGTCACACCGGTCAACAGCCGAGGGCGTCGCGGCTGACCCGAACGTGAAGCGCGGCGTGTCCTGCGTAGGCGCGGGCATCCTCGAGGGAGCTCGAGGCGAGCGTGAACGTCGCCCACCCGACGATGCGCATCGGATGGCTCGGCAGCGTCGGCATCGTGTTGTCGTCCGGCCGCCAGGCGTCGACTGCGCCGATCATCGCCTGCCATCGCGAGCGGGGATCTCCCCAGGATCCGCCGAGAACATCGCGAGCGACGCACCGGTTGCCGGTCATCGCCGATGCCAACCCCGGTGGCGAGCCGTCGAGGCCGGGGAGGAGACCGACGTCGACCGCGCCACCGATCTCTCCGTCACCGTCACGGTCGCCGTAGCCGGGGCCCTCTGGTCCGACCACCAGGTTCGCGGCCACCTCGGCGAAGGCGTGGGCTTGGTCGATCGTGGCGGCGTCGCGCCACGACGTGACCGCGCGGTCGATGGCATCGAGCCGCTCGGCGACCGCCACCGAAGGATCGCCGCGGCCCCCCGACGCCACCGTTCCAGCACCGGTTCCCGGCCCGGGCGTCCCGGTGCACGCCGCCGCCACCAAGGCGGTGGTCGCGATCGCGGAGGCGATCCTCGTCCTCATCGCCTCCACCCTACGGGTCTCCCCCGGGGTCGGGAACGAACGGCGATTCAGGACGCCGCCGACTGCCGCAGCGATGGCCGTCCTTCTCGATGGGGAGATCCGACCGTCCTCGGACATGGAAGGATCTCTGCCCGAGTGGGAACACTTGGCACTAATATTTGTTTAACCCGATATAATAGCGGACAGCGGATGTCGGAGAGGAGCATCACATGGGACGACCCGCCATCGTCGAGATCGAACCGAGGCCGCTGCCGGACGACGAGCTCATCGCCCGGATCTTCCGAGGGCTCGGCGATGCCACGAGGATCCGGATCCTCCGACTGCTCCTCGAGGGTCCCTCGACACAGAAGGACATCGTCGAGCACGTGGGACTGTCCCAAGGTCGCGTCTCCGAGCACCTGTCGTGCCTCGTGTGGTGCGGCTTCCTCACCAGCGAGCGACGAGGCCGCAGCGTCGAGTACCGGATCGCCAACGCCCGCGTGGCGGCGCTCCTCGACCTGGGTGTCGGGTTCCTGGGATCCACCACCGGCGACATCGGCTCCTGCCGGATCGTCTCCAGCGACTCGACGACGACGGAATGATCTTCTTTTCCAGATGAGACAACGCATCACGACCACGATCGGAGCGAGCGATGACCACCACGATCACCATCGACGTCACGGGCATGACCTGCGACGGCTGTGAACGTCACGTCGGAGAAGCCCTGACCGCCGCCGGCCTCGAGGACCTCCGAGTCGACTGGCGACGCGGTCTCGCCGTGGGCGTGGACAGGGGAGGGTTCGACGTCGCCAAAGCCGAATCGGCGCTGGAAGGCAGCAACTACGAGATCGTCTCGGTGTCGACGGAGCGGGCCGACACCGGAACGTCGGAGCCCGCAGATGTCGCCGTCGACTACGACCTGGTCATCCTCGGTTCGGGTTCCGCCGCCTTCGCCGCCGCGATCGAGGCCAAGGAGCTCGGGGCGACGGTGGCGATCGTCGAACGAGGAACCATCGGAGGCACCTGCGTGAACATCGGATGTGTCCCCTCGAAGGCCCTCCTCGCTCCCGCCGACCTGTACCACCGCGCCGGGCACTCCCCGTTCGTCGGGGTGGAGACGTCTGCCGGCCGAGTCAACCTCACCGCGTTGGTCGGCGCCAAGGACCAACTCGTCGCGACCCTACGGAAGGAGAAGTACGCCGACCTGCTCGACGTCTACGGCATCGACCTCATCCAGGGAACCGCCCGGTTCACCGGACCCACGACCGTCGAGGTCGACGGACGACCGGTCGTCGCCCGGCGCTACCTCATCGCCACCGGAGCCTCGACATGGGTTCCGCCCATCGACGGACTCGACGACACCCCCTACCTGACCTCGACCACCGCTCTCGAACTGACCGAGCTCCCCGACGAGCTGATCGTCGTCGGCGCCAACGCCATCGGGCTGGAGCTGGGACAGCTCTTCGCCCATCTGGGATCGACGGTGACGTGGGTCGAAGCCCTCGACCGCATCGCTCCCTTCGAGGAGCCCGAGCTCTCCGGGCTCTTCAAAGGGCATCTCGAAGCCCAAGGCTCCACGGTCTTCGAAGGGGCCACCGCGAAGCGGGCAGGGAGAGACCGCGACCGGGTGTGGCTGGAGATCGACCACCGAGGCACGACGGTGCGCATCGAAGCCGACCGACTGCTGATGGCCACGGGACGGAGGGCGAACACCCCCGAGCTGGGCCTGGAGGCAGCCGGAGTCGAGGTCGATCGCCGCGGCCACGTCGTGGTGGACGACACCCTGGCGACATCCAACCCCGCCGTGTGGGCCGCCGGCGACGTGGCCACGCTCCCCCAGTTCGTCTACGTCGCCGCGGCTTCGGGCAACATCGCCGCCGAGAATGCACTCCGCGGCACCGGCCGGAGCCTCGACCTGCGCACCATGCCGAGGGTCACCTTCACGACCCCGTCGTTCGCATCGGTCGGGCTCACCGAAGCCGCCGCCCGCCGGAAGGGTCGCCCGGTGACGGCATCGATCCTCCCGCTCGAGGTCGTTCCCCGCGCCCTGGTCAACCGCGACACCACGGGGGCCGTCAAGCTGGTCGCGGACGAAACGACCGGCGAGCTGCTCGGTGCACATGTCCTCGCCGACGGCGCGGGCGACGTCATCCAGGCTGCCGTCGTGGCGATGACCTACCACGCCACCATCGACGAGATCGCGTCGATGTTCCACCCCTACCTGACCATGGCCGAGGCCCTGAAGCTGGCGGCCCAGGCCTTCGACAAGGACGTGAAGAACCTGTCGTGTTGCGCGGCATGAGTCCCTGAGCTGCGGTCCTCGGCGCGGAGGCCGCGAGCCGCGATGATGGGCCCATGCAGATGCTCATCGTGGTGCTGATCGGGATCTTGGGCGGATTGGCGGGCGCGTTCCAGTCACAGTTCCTCGGGATCATGGAACAGCGTGCGGGAACGTTGGCGTCGACCTTCGTCACCTACGGGGGTGGCGGCCTGGTGGTCGGCGTCTTGATGCTGGCCGCCGGTGGTGGTCGACTCGCCGACCTGCGCACCGTGCCGTGGTGGGCGTTCACCGCCGGGGCGATGGGGCTGGTCGTGGTGGCGTCGTTGGGCATCACCGTCGACCGTCTGGGCCTGGGAGCGGGACTCACCCTCTTCACCGGCTCCACCCTGGTGCTGGCGGCCCTCATCGACCAGTTCGGGTGGTTCGGCGACGGTCATCCCCTCGATCTCCGCCGTCTCGGCGGTGTAGCCCTGGTGATCTTCGGCACCTGGCTGGTCGTCGGGGGACGCTGACCGGCGGGCGTCACGTGCCGACGGCCCAGACCCTCGACGAGGACCGGAGGGACCCGCGGTGCGGTGCGGCACGAGCCATGGTCGGCTACGGTCACAGGATGTCCATCTCTCGCCGTGAGCCACCCTCGTTCCGTCCCGTGACCGTTCGGGCCACCGATCCACTCTCGCCGAGGATGATGCGGGTCACGCTCGGCGGCCCGGCCCTCGACGGGTTCCCGACCCCGGAACCGGCGGCCAGCGTGCGGCTGCTCCTTCCCGGGCCCGATGGCCTGGTCGTTCCGACGTGGAACGGGAACGAGTTCCTCCTCCCCGACGGCACCCGGCCCGCGATCCGCACCTTCACGCCACGCCGGTTCGACCCCGATGCCCCGTCCCTCGAGTTGGACATCGTCCTGCACGGGTCCGGCGCGGCGTCGACCTGGGCGGAGCATGCGACGCCCGGAGACGAGGTCGCCGTGTCGGGGCCCGGACGGGGCTACCGGATCCCATCCGATGCCGGTTCGTTCCTCCTGCTCGGTGACGAGACCGCCATCCCCGCCATCTGCCAACTCCTCGATCATCTCCCCGACCTGCCGATCACCGTCCACGTCGAGATCGCGGTCCCGGAAGCCAGGCTCGACCTCCACCGCGAGGTCGACGAGCACTGGCACGTCCTCACGGAGGGTGCGCCACCCGGCGACAGCCTCGTCGCCGCGGCGATGGAGGCACCCGTGGACGGTGACACCCGCATCTGGGCGGCCGGGGAGGCGGCGGCCATGCAGCGCATCCGGAAGCACCTGTTCGCCGACCGCGGGCTGCCCCGCTCGGCGGCGACGATCCGCGGCTACTGGAAACGGGCGGTCCACTGAACACCCTCGACCGGGACGCGCGCGCTCGGTGATGCACCGTCCGCGGTGGCGTCCCGGTGTGCCGGCCGTGGCCGAGCCGGTGAAGGTCGGGGCGGCGAAGACGCGCACGCCGAAACCGGATGGGGGAACCGTGGCACAGGGGGCCCGATTCACTCAGGCGATCGATTCCCCCGAGCGGTCGACACCTTGCCGCCCTTGGTCAGCAGCCAGAGGCCGAGCCATCCCTCGGCCACGACGGCAGGCGCGATGACGAGCGCCGAGATGAACGACTGCAGACCCGGCAGGTCGACGAACGCCGCCCGCGCCACGGTGTCGGCCATGTAGGCGAGTCCGGCGAACACGAGGATCCAGCCGAGGGCCCGCGGCACCCGGCCCGAACGGAGCGCCAGTCGACCGAGGAGCACCACGTGCACGCCGAAGGCGAGGAGCCCCACGCGCCACGTCGCGTCGAAGGTGTCGAGGGCGACCAGGACCTGAGCGTCGAGCTGTTCGGGGGTGAACACGGCGAGGAACGCGCCATCGTCGAGAAGCTGCAGGGCCTGGAAGAAGGACACCGTCGCGACGCCGAGGAACACCGTGTAGACGATCCGGAACCAGGCCGTCAGCAGCGACAGGTCTCGGTGCACTGGCCGGAACAGGACGTAGAGCGCCCATGCGACCGGTACGTCGATGAGGAACACGGCGAGGAACGCCACGAGGCCGAGCCGGAAGAGACCTTCGGCGTCGCGGATGTTCGCTGCGGTCCGCGCCGCGTCTCCGGCGACCACCATGGCCTCCCGGACGGCGAAGTTGGCGAAGATGGCGAAGGCGAACAGGGCGACATAGCCGGTCCCGGCGACGAGCGCGGCTCGACGCGGGGAGAGGGCCGCGGCATCCTGGGTTCGGTCGATGGTGGTGGTCGTGGTCGTTCCTTGCCGTCGATGGGTCGGTGTGGTCGGTCCTGCAGCCGGGTCGGTCCTCATCGCGGCTCAGCCTCGCCGCGAACGACCACGACGGCCTTTCCTCGGATCCCGCCGGCGGCAATCCGATGCAGGGCCTGAGGAACGCCGGCGAGATCGAATCGGGCGCCCACGGCGGGAACCACCGTTCCCGCCTCCAGGTACCCGGCCAGCCTGGCGATGTGCACGTGGTGTTCCTCGGCGATGAACATCGTCATCCGCTGGGGGACGAACAGCGAGGTGAACAGGGCGCGGATCTGACGGCCCATCCCTCCGGTGAGGCGGCCCCCACCCTCGCCGCCGACGATCACCAGCGTTCCCGCTCCCTCGAGCGCACGCCGCAGGCGACGGACGGGGTTCCGGCCGCCGATGTCGATGATGAGGTCGTAGCGATGGCTGCCATCGAGATAGGGGTCCGTCGCGTAGTCCACGACTCGGTCGGCACCGAGGGAGCGCACGAGGTCGGCCTTTTCGGCACTGGCGACGCCCGTGACGATGGCGCCCAGGGCTTTGGCGATCTGCACGGCGTAGGTCCCGACGCCTCCGGAGGCGCCGATGACGAGCACCCGCATCCCGGGTTGGAGACGGCCGACGTCGGTGAGGGCCTGGAGGGCGGTGATGCCCGAGACCGTGGCGACCGCGGCCTGCTCGAAGGTCGACGCCTCGGGTTTGGGGGCGAGCTTGTCCTCTGACGCCACGGCGTACTCGGCGTAGGCGCCGCGGGCGATCCCGAAGACCTCGTCCCCGACCGAGAACCGCTCCACGCCCTCGCCGACGGCCACCACGGTGCCTGCCACGTCCATGCCGGGGATCGGCTGGGCAGGTCGGCGGAGGCCGAACCCGAGGAGGCGGATGAGATACGGCTGGCCGGTCATGAGGTGCCAGACGCCGCGGTCGACGCCGGCGGCGTGCACCTGGACGAGGACCTCTCCGGAGCCGGGATCGGGTCGATCGACGACGGCGAGTCGGAGAACGTCGGCGGTGCCGTACCGATCCTGGGTGATGGCGCGCATCGTGGGCGAGGCGACGTCATCGTGCGGTGTCGGTCGCTGGCCGGTGATGGGATGACTGGTCATGGGCGTCCTCTCTCGGATGGATTCGTACTTTGTACGTGCGATAGGTACGGTATCGTACAATGTACGACACGTCAACAGGAGCGGAACGATGACCCGGAAGCTCAGTAAGGGGCGGATCGTCGAGGCGGCCCTCGCCCTCGCCGACGAGACCGGCATGGAGCGCCTCACGATCCGGCGGCTGGCCGACGCCCTGGGCGTCGGCCCGATGAGCGTGTACCACTACTTCCCCAACAAGGAAGCGATCATCGATGCCATGGTCGACGCCGTGTTCGCTCAGATCGCCCTACCGCCCGAAGACGAGCATTGGAAGCCGGCGTTGCGCATCCGCTGCCTCTCGGTGCGGGACGTCCTCGGCCGCCATCGGTGGGCGCCGCCGTACATGGAGTCCCGCACCTCACCCGGCCCGGCCACCCTGCGCCACCACGACGCGGTCCTCGGATGCCTCCGCCGCGGTGGTCTCCCCAACGAGCTCGTCGCCCACGCGTATGCCATCGTCGACAGCTATCTCTACGGCTTCGCCCTCGAGGAGGCGGCACTCCCCGCCGGCGGCGGTGAAGGAATCCGAGAGGTGGCCGTCGAGATCGCCGCCGCCTTCGACCCCGAGGCCTACCCGCACCTCCTCGCCTTCACGATGGAGCACGTGATGCAGCCCGGCTACCGCTTCGCCGACTCCTTCGAGTTCGGCCTCGACCTCATCCTCGACGGCCTCGAACGCGCCGCGGCGGAGAGCTGACGGACGGAGCGCCCTCCCGCGCGCCCGCGAGACCGAGGTGCCGGCACGCGTCGATCGATCATCGGTCGCAGGCCATGCCGGGCCCAGATGTCGCCGCTGAGTCCCTGCCCTTGGCCGACCGGTCTGCTCAATCCCCGCCCCCAGGCGTCGGCGGGAGAACGCGACCATCCCGTTCGAGGAGGGCGTTGACGAGACCGGCGCCCTGCGCAGCGCCGTCCACGGTCACCACGAGGTCCGGGCGCATCCCACGGACGAGGCGGATCCCGGGACCACGACGAACGACGACGGCGCGAGCGCCCCGCAGCATCGACCCAGGGACGACCCGGTACCCCCACCCGCCCATGGCGAGGGGCTCGACGTCCATCACCTCGGCTCGCATGATCTCGTCGAGGGGGATCCGGCGCCGAGGCCAGCCCCACCATCCGAGACCGATCTCCACGCCATGCTCGCTCACCCCCACGCGCACGGCGGCGAAGAAGACGACGAGACCCGCTACGACCAGGACGAGCGCCGCGACGACACCCCCGACGACGACCGCGACGCCGACGAGCAGCACCGCGAGCACGGCGAGGCCTCGCGACTCCGCCATCCCGAACCAGACGGCGTCCTCACCGGCTCCCAACTCCATCCTCGGCGCCGGCCCCGCAGCCGCGGGGCCGGAGGGGACCGCCCCCGATCCGGTGAGGACCCACCCGAGACCTCCGAAAGCGACGGCCACGAGCGCGGCCCCGAGGGCCACGGGCGCACCGACCGCCCGGGCCTCGGGCCACTCGGCGACGTCCAGGTTCGCCCACACCGCGACCACCTGGAGGACGGCGAGGAGCGACATGAGGAAGAACGCCACCGCCGACGACGCCGATGACGGAGTCCCTCGCCGTTCGACGAGAAGGAGCGCCACCCACACCACGAGCACGACCCCGCCCGCGAGCGCCGTCAGGAGGATCGGCGAGGAGGCTCCGTCGGGGGTGCCCGACGCGGACCAGTGGCGGGCCATCGGGTCGGGCAACCGGCCGAGGAACCACAGGGGGACACCGACGGTGACCGCCAGCGATCCGGCGGGGATGACGACGAGCCGGAGGACGGAGCGGACACGGGTCATGACATCTCCTCGTCGATCAGCGCCGCGAGCTCCTCGATGCCGATCCCCTGCCGCCGGGCCTCGGCGCACAGTTCTCGCGCCAAGGACCGCAACCTGGCTTGCGATCGGCCCCCGGCGAGGACGACCGAGCCGCGTCCCCGCCGCATCTCGATGATCCCCTCGTCCCTGAGTTGGGCATAGCCGCGGAGCACGGTGTGCACGTTCACCCCGAGGGCGCGGGCGAGTTCCCGTGCCGGCGGGAGCCGATCGCCCACCTCGAGGTCACCCTCGGCGATGGACCGCCGCACCGACGCCGCGATCTGGTCGTAGATCGGGTCGGCGTCGGATCGGTCGAAACGCAACAACATTGTTCCATTGATACTAGAACAATACATGATATCAGGCTCATCGTACGGTGCTCGCCCGCGACCGCCGTCGTCACGTCGGCTCGCACCATCGCCGTCGCGGTAGCCTGGAACGACCAGGCGCCAGGTGACCGCACGACGAAGGAGCGGGTTCCGTGGAGATCGGCGATGTCCTCCTCGACGCCTACGGCCGCATCCGGGAGGCGGTCCACCGGGTGTGCGCAGGCCTCTCCCCCGAGGACCTCGCCGCCCGTCCCGCCCCCCACGTCAACTCGATCGGATGGCTCGTCTGGCATCTGACACGGGTCCAGGACGACCACGTCTCCGAGATCGCCCGACGCCCCCAGGCCTGGATCGAAGAGGGCTGGATCGACCGGTTCGCGCTCCCCTTCCCACCCGAGGACGTCGGGTTCGGTCACCCGCCCGAGCAGGTCGCCCGCGTTCGACCATCGTCATCCGACCTCCTCGTCGGCTACCACGACGCGGTCCACGCTCGAACCGTCACCTACCTCGACGGGATCGACGCCACCGAGCTCGACCGGATCATCGACCGACGCTGGGATCCACCGGTCACCGTCGGGGTGCGGCTGGTCAGCGTCCTCGACGACGATCTCGAACACGCCGGACAGGCCGCCTACGTCCGAGGCCTGCTGCACCCCGGCTGGGATCCGCTCCAGACCCCGGGATGAAGGAGGCGCGCACCCGCCGATCGGGCCGCATCCGGGCAACCCACGACGGCGCCGACTACCGTCGATGCCGATCACACCACCCGGCACAGACCTGCCCGAACGAGGCGACATCGAAGCCGGGGAGAGACACCGCAGGCCCAGCGACGGAGGTCGACGGATGCGCAAGTGGGGAGCCTTGGCGGTTCTCGCCGCGGCACAGTTCCTCATGGTCCTCGACCAGGCCGTGATGAACGTGTCCATCAGCCAACTCGTCGAGGACTTCGACACCGACGTGACCAAGATCCAGGGCGCCATCACGTTCTATGCCCTCGTCATGGCGGCCCTGATGATCACTGGAGGGAAGCTCGGCGACCGTTGGGGCCGGCGGCGTGCCTTCGCAGTCGGCCACATCATCTACGGTCTCGGCTCCGCCCTCACCGCCGTCGCCTGGTCGGTGCCGGTGCTCATCGCAGGATGGTCGGTCCTCGAAGGCATCGGCGCCGCGCTCGTCCTTCCCGCCCTCGTGGCGCTCGTCGCCGGCAGTTACCACGGGAGGGACCGGGCACTCGCCTACGGCGTCATCGGTGGGGTCGCCGGCGCGGGGATCGCCGTTGGTCCGATCCTCGGAGGGTGGGTGACCACGAACGCCACCTGGCGATACGTGTTCGTCGGGGAGGTCGTCCTCGCCGTCGCGATCGTGGCGTCGATCGGCATGATCACCGAGGCGGCCAGGGAGGGACCCAGGCCTGACATCGACTGGGTGGGATCGGCGCTGTCGGCCGCCGGCCTCGGTGTCGGGGTGTGGGGGATCCTCCAGGCCAGCCAATGGGGGTGGCTCGAGCCACGCAACTCGCCCATCGAGCCGCTCGGATTCGCCTTGACCCCGTTCGTGATCGGCGGCGGCGTCCTGCTGCTCTTCGTCTTCCGGTGGTGGCAGGAGCGCCGGGAACGGCTCGGACGGGAGCCGCTCGTCCGGTTCTCGCTCTTCGACAATCACCGTCTCACCGGCGGTCTGCTCATGTTCCTGGCCCAGAACATCATCCTGATGGGGGTCTTCTTCGCACTTCCCCTCTACCTCCAGATCGTGCTCGGCCTCGATGCCCTCGACACCGGCGTGCGGATGCTGCCCATCTCGGTGGCCATGTTCATCACGTCGTCGCTGGGCGCCCGTCTGACGACCATGTGGTCCCCACGCAGGATCATCCGGATCGGCCTGACGGTGCTCGTCGTGGCCACCCTGGTCCTGCTCGGTACGCTCGAGCCGGTCCTGCGGGGCCTCGAGTTCACCGTGGCGATGGCCCTTCTCGGTATCGGGATGGGGCTTCTGGCCGCGGTGTTGGGCAACCTCGTCCAGTCCTCGGTGAGCAGCGAGGAACGCTCTCAGGCCGGAGGTCTGCAGTACACCGCCGCCCAGCTCGGATCGGCGATCGGTACGGCCTTCATCGGGGCGGTGGTGATCGGCGGCCTGGTCACCGGCTTCCAGGACACCGTCGCCGGCGACCCTCGCATCTCCGACGAGGTGCGGGGCGCCATCTCCATCAGCCTCACGGGCGACGTGTCGTTCCTCGCCGCCGACCAAGTGAGGGCGGCCGCAGAAATGGCCTCGCTTCCCGCCGAGGAGACCGAAGCCATCGTGTCGGCCTACGAGTCGGCACAGCTCCGTGCCCTCAAGGCCGGCGTCCTGGCGGCGGTCCTGGTCGCGCTGGCGGCGTTGGTCGCCACCGGCCGCCTCCCCGCCAGGACCCTCATGGAGATGGAGACCGAGGAATCCGCCCGCGCCCCTTGACCCTGCGAGCGACCGTTCCGCCTCAGTCGTCTCTCGGCTCGAGGACGTAGACGTGCCAGGCGCGCAGGAGCGCCGCGTCGTCGGCGTCGACCACGGTGCCGTCGACCACGTCCCGCACGCTCGTGGGTCCGTCGAGCCGCTGGTCGAGATCCTCGAAGGCGAACACGACGACGCCGGCGGTGGCGGGATCGGTCCAGGCGACTCCCACCCACCGATCGTCGACCACCAGCACGGACCGTCGCCGCATGCGGTCCCGCACGACGTCGTAGGCCTCGTTGATCCGGACGAACCGGTCCCGATCGACCTCCGTGAGCGCCTCGACCTCGTCCATGTTGGCCACGTTGACGAGACCGCCGGAGGCGAGGGCACGGACGTAGACGTCCACGTCGAGGGCCACGCCGGCGCCCATCCGATACAGGAGGTACTCGTGGCCGCGGATCCGCTCCAGCTCCGCCCGCTGGACGGCGTCGGGCTCGGGCGGGCCCGAGTAGGTCTCGTAGTCTCCGTATGCATCGGGCCGTCCCAGAGGGCCCAGGCCCTCGATGACGATCTGGGTCAGGCCCATCTTCCCGAAGGCTCGCTGCAGGGCGACCGTCTCGGCGAGCTGTGGACGGGGACGCTCGTCGGCGTGGTCGGTCGGCACGGCGATGTCGACCCACGAGTCCATCCACACCCCGTCGAAGGGGATCCGTCGCCGGAGCGCACCGAGCCGATCGACGACGTACCGTCGATAGGGCGGGCCTTTGTCGACCACGACGAGGTCGCCCCACCCACCGTCGTCCGGTGTGCCGTCGGCCTTCCAGACGATCCAGTCGGGATGGTCCTCGAACAGCGGCGAGACGATGGAGTAGGCGGAGGGGTACCACAAGGTGACCGCGATCCCCCGAGCGTGGGCGGCCTCGACGAGGCGGCCGAGGCCCTCCTCTCCGCCGCGGAGGTCCGAGACGACGAGCTGGCGTGGCGCGTGGAACGAGCTGGCCATGTCGGGATCGTCCGCATCGGACATCCAGGGTGCCTGGATGATGACGTTCCGGAGGCCGGCCGCGGCGATCCGGTCGAGTTCGGTGTCGGCGAACCGGTCGAACCACCCACCGCCGGTGGTGGACCGATCGCTGGCGGCGACCCGTTGGAGGGCAGCGAGCTGCTCTTCCTCGGTGGGTTGGTTCCACACGACGGTCGGCAGCGGCATGCTGTCGGGAACCCCGGTAGCCGCCAGGTAGCCCTGCCGGAGGTCCTCGTGGATCTCGGCCCACAGGTCGACCGCCTGCCATGGGTCGGCGACGCCCCGAGGAGCGCCGAACCATTCGAGGGCGGCGGTCGAACCCTCGGCGTCCACTGGGATCTCGAACCACTGGACGTCGCGGCCGTCGGCGACCGTACTCGAGACGGTGGCCCAGGTCGGTTCGTCGAAGGCGGCGACGACGGTCCGGCCGGGTGAGGTGCGGAACAGGAACGACTGGCTCTCCCCGAACCACGCCACCGCGGGTCGGCGGGTCGGCGCGTCGATCACGCTGCCGACCTCGTGCAGGACGCGGAAGTACTGGTGCAGCTCCCGGTCGGCGAGGTCTCCCAGGAGCGGGAACTCGGCGACGACCGCGGTGACGTCGGGAGCATCGTCCACCGCCCAGCGCATGGCGAGCCCGGCGAACTGCTCGCCGGCGAGGGTGCGTGTGGTCGGGGTCACGATCCACTGGAGGGTGCCGCCCCCGGCGATCTCCCAGGTGAGCGTGACGGTCGACCCGTCGAGGGTGGCGTCGGTGAAGACGAGCTCGGAGATCGTCGACACGGTCATCGATCCTCGGGGTTCCCACCGCCGACCGGCCGCGAAGAAGGCGTCCCGATAGGTGATCCAGTCGAATCCGTCACCGGGCGGCCGCTCCCCGGCGGTGCGGAGGAGCTTCGGGAGACCGAGGGCGCCGCCGGGTGGGGCGACCAGAACAGGCACCCCGTCGACGGCGAGCTCGGCGATGCCGGTCGGCTCGCCGTCGGCGAAGGCGACGCGCATCACGACGCCGGAGGGGAAGGCGATCTCGAGGCCCGTCGGATCCCTGCGGATGGTCGCCTCGTCGGGGACGACCACCGGTTCTCGGGTGACGGTGAGGTCGGGGGCATCCCACATGAGCATCGCCCTGGGGGCCGACCCTGCGGCATCGAACCGGAGGGATCGCTCACCGGCATCGAAGCGGGTGAGCGGGACGAGATCGGCGGCATCCACCTCGACGGTGAGGTGCATCTCCTCGAACGCGATGGGGGCACCGTCGGGCCCGGTGACGGCGATACACAGCGTCTCGACACCTGCGAGCTCCGCCGGAAGGGAGACCTCGGGGAGGGCTCGTCCGTCGCCGTCGGCCCGCCACACCGTGACCGGATCACCGTCGACCGCCGACAGGGAGATCTCGGTTCCGGCGGGTACGTCGAGGACGGTGGGCACCGACCCTTCGGGATCGCGCAGCGACACCGCGGTGACGGGACGCCCGATCCGGAGGCATCCCCGAAGGGAGCCGAGAGCGTAGAAGGAGACCCGGCCCTCGTCGTCGCGTAAGAACAGCATCTCGTCGCCGGTCGCCCACGAGACCACCTTGGCCGGGTCGGGATCGTCCGCGAGGCGATCGATCTCCAACGAGCCTTCCTCGGCGTCCAGGATCTCCCAGTCGGGGACGCGGCCCCGATAGCGGGGGTCGAACAGGTCCCACAGGGTGAGGACACCCACCCCGTCGGGACGGACGACGAAGGCGGCCTCGGGCGGGAGCTCGTCCACGAGGAGGCGACCGTCGAGGGTGGGAGCCGCGAGCCGGTCGACGGCGAGGATCCCCAGCGACGTGTCCGTGGCCTGGGTGGCGACCAGGGACACGTCGGCCGGTGCCGTATCCAGGTCGATCGAGCGGGGCCCGGCGGCCGGCACCGCGTCGTCCCACGCCGGCCGCCAGGCGGCCGCGTCGACGGTGACGGCGGGTCGATCCGGTTCGGGGAGGTCGCTGCCGGTGCTGGGGCCGCAGCTCGCCGCCACCACGGCGAGGAGGACCACGAGGGCCGTTGAGACGTTCATGCCCTCACCATCGGCAGCGACCGTGACCGCTCGATGAGCCGGCGATGAGACCCCGATGAGACCCACTTCGGCGAACCCAGGGTTCAGGACACCCCGAAAGGGGGTCGACCAACCCAGGGTTCAGGACACCCCGAAAGGGGGTCGACCAACCCAGGGTTCAGGACACCCCGAAAAGGGGGTCGACCAACCCAGGGTTCAGGACACCCCGAAAAGGGGTTCGCCAACCCAGGGTTCAGGACACCCCGAAAGGGGGTTCGCCAACCCAGGGTTCAGGACACCGGCGCGATCGGCAGGAGTGACGGCAACCTATCCGGGTTCGTCCGGGGACGCGCCCTCTCTGTCGAGCGGCTCGCTCCATCCCTCCGGCAGCATGGGGTCCGCGGGCCCATCCAGCGGCGACGCGGGCTGGTAGTCGATGTCGATCCCACCCGTGCCCGAGGCCGTTCGCAGGCCGCCGCCGGCTACGCCTCGGGCCCGAACCACGAAGAACATTGCCGCCAACACGATGACGCCTCCCAGCAGAACCCACACGCCGAGGGGCAACCCGCCGCCGGTCTCCGCGACAGCGGAGGGCGCCTCCTCGGAGGCGCCGGCCGTCGTCACCTCGGTGGCCCCCGACCCGGTCGTGGTCGTCGCGGTCGTCGTCGCGGTGGTCGACGTGGTCGTCGCGGCGGCGACGGTGGGCTCCGCCGACGCTGAACCGTACGTCTCGCCTCCGGTGTCGACCTCGACGCTCACCGCGTCCGGCACCGGCGGCGGCGGGCCATCGTGGACGACGACCGGGAGTCCGGTGACGAACCCCTCCCCGGTCGCCGACCATCCGGCCTCCCCCGCCGCGACCGCGGTTGGGTCGAACAGCTCCGGCGGGTAGACGGCGGTGACCGACGTCACTCCTCCGTCGGGGCTCAACCCGAGGACGACCCGGATCGACTCGGGAACCGGCGGCCCGTCGATGGTCCAGAACACGTCGAGGGGACCCGTCGGGGGCTCGGTGACGGTCCATACGACGGGAGCGACATCACGGAAGCTCACCCCGGCGCCGGCGAAACCGAAGGATCCGGTCACATGGACGAAGGCCGAGTCTCCGGTGGTGACCGCCTCGGGGAACACCGAGACGACGAAAATGCCGTCGTCGTTGACGTAGATGTCGACCCGCTTCGGGGGCGCCTGAGCGAAGACCGGGGCTCCCGCCACCAACAGGGCCAGGACGATGGCGGCGATCACCGCCACGAACCGTGCGCTGAATCTCATACCTCCTCCTCGATCCAACGAACGACTCCCACAATGTACCGAAAACGGATCCGCCGTTCAGCTCGTCCCGGTCGGGATGAGACCGCCGAGCGGATCCCAGGCGGGAGTAGCATCGTGGCCTCGGGTGAGGAAGCCACGGGAGGACGACGGCATGCACGTCACCTTGGTCGCCGCCGGGTCCCGAGGTGACGTGCAACCCCTCGTCGCCCTCGGTCGGGGCCTCTTGTCGGCCGGCTCGGCCGCTCGGGTCGTCGCTCTCGAGCCGTTCCGGTCACTGGTGGAGAACGCGGGCCTGGAGTTCGCTCCCCTGGGCGGCGACCCCCGCCGGTTCATCGACGAGGCCGGCATCGGATCGATGCGCTCGGGACGCAACATCGTCAACTTCCTCCGCCGGCACCGCCGTGTCGCACAGGCGGTCTACGGACGGCTCCTCCCCAAGGTGTGGGAGGCGACGGAGGACACCGACGCCGTCGGTTTCGGCACGTTGACGATCATGGCCTACCCGCTGGCGGACGCCCGCGGTCTTCCTCGATTCGCGGTCCCGCTCCAGCCGATCACCCGCTCGCGTGCCTATCCGAGCCTCACCGTTCCCCAGGCGTGGGGCCGGTTCGGCTCTACGTTCAATCTGGCCACCCACCGGGTCGACGAGCTGCTCCATTGGGTCGCCGTTCGGGGCGCCGTCACCGCCGGGATCCGGAAGATGATCGGATCGGACCCGTTCCCCCGCCTCGGTCCCTACGGCACCATCTACGCCGACGAGCGCTTCCCGTTCTTGTACGGCATCAGCCCGACGGTGTTCCGACGACCGAGCGACTGGCCGCCGTGGCATGTGCTCACCGGGTTCTGGTTCCTCGACGACCCCGGCGAGCTCCCGCCTCCGGTCGAGGCGTTCCTGGCCGCCGGACCGCCTCCGGTGTACGTCGGGTTCGGCAGTCTGCCGACCAGAGACCCCACCGCGACCGCCCGGGCGCTCATCGACGGCGTCCGACGTGTCGGCCGACGGGTGATCTTGCTGCGGGGCTGGGGCGGCCTCGACGAAGTCGCTTCCGACGTGCTCGTCGTCGACGAGGTGCCCCATCAGCGCCTGTTCCCCCGGATCGCCGCGATCGTCCACCATGGAGGCGCGGGGACGACGGCCGCTGCCCTCCGAGCCGGGCGGCCCCAGGTGGTGGTCCCCCACTTCGCCGACCAACCCTTCTGGGCCGAGCAGACGCGCCGCCTCGGCGTCGCCCCGGCACCCATCCGGCCCCGCCATCTCGACGCTGCACGGCTGGCCGACGCGCTTCGTGAGGCCCTCTCACCACAGGTCCGACAGCGCGCCGCCGAGATCGCCGAACGCATCGGAGCCGAGGACGGAACCGCGCGGGCAGCCGCCGCCATCGGACGGTTGCTGGACCATCGCGACGCCGACGAAGCCTGAGCCGGAACGAGATCGGCGGGGGAATCGTCCCGAGGTCCGGCTGGAACACGCGGTCATCCACGAGGCGATCGCCGGCGCCCGCGTCGAGGCCGGAAGGCGCCGCGACAAGCTGTTCGGGCTCACCTGGCGGGCCATCGCCCGCGACCGGTGCACCGTCGCCGCCCTCCGGTCCTGGCGGAAACGGCAGCTCGAGCAGGGCGCGTGTGAGAGGCGTCTCGCCGATACCCGCCTCGCCAACCAGCACGGCGACAACGCCCCGGCCCGCCGAGACCAGAGACACGAAATCGGCGAGGAGACCCAGCTCGTGGTCTCGTCCGACCAGGCCCGATGCCGTCATACGCTGAGCCGAATGGACGCGAAGAGCTGCCGAGAGGCGCGAGTCCAGTCTCGGTGGGCTCAGACGGAACAACGACGGGCCTCGATCAGTGGGCGTCGGCACCGTCGCCATGGAGCATGCGTTCGTAGCGCCGGCCCATCGCCTCGCTGATCGGGGTGCCTTCGTCGATTCGTCGGGCGATCGCCTCTTCATGCGCCGCGATGGCGCCTGCTGCGTCGAGGACATCGGCGATCGCGCGCTGCGGGACGATGACGATGCCCGTCGAGTCGGCGATGACGAAGTCACCAGGCATGACCCGGGCCCCGGCGAACTCGATGGGAGTCTGACATCCCACTTCGACGGCTCGTCCGCGAGCGGTACGTGGTGTGCTGCCGCGCCCGAAGACTGGATAGCCGATCGCGGCTGCCTCGTCGATATCGCGGGCCGCACCATCGATGATCGTGCCGGCACACCCTCGCCGTTTGGCTCCGCGGGACAGGTTGCCGCCCCATCCAGCGCAGTCGCTCCGCCCTTGGTGGTCGATCACGATGACGTGGTCGTTCGTCGCGGCATCCACCGCCGCGGTGGCCAGATGTCGCGCACTGCGACCGGACGAGTCATCGGCGGGACCGAGCTGGACGGTGATCGCAGCGCCCGCCACCGGGACTGCAGCGGTGAGCGGAGCGATGCCGGTGACGACGTGATGCTCGGTGCCTGAGCGCTCGCATGCGTCCGAGATGGTCGACGCGTCGAACCGTCGGAGTCGGCTCACCAGCTCCGAGAGCTCCACGGTCACGTCGATCCCCGCGATCGGTCGAGGCCGAGCATGGCGAGATCGGCCTCACCGGATCGCAGCCGTTGCAGCATCCTCGCTTCGCCTTCGTGGCGTCGGAGGCCGGCATCGATGGCTTCGCCAGCCACAGAACGAGGGATGGCGACGACGCCGTCCGCGTCGCCGACGATCAGGTCTCCAGGCCGGATCACGACGCCGCCGATCTCGATCTCGACATCGATCCCCGCGCCTTCCGGCGCCGGGCGCTTCGACGTGCCGCGGATGCAGGCTCCGAGCGAGAACACCGGGAATCCGATGTCGGGAAGCGCGGCATGGTCGCGCGATCCGCCCTGGAGGACGACGCCCCCGAGTCCGGCGGCTCGCGCGGCCGTGCTCATGATCTCGCCCCAGTATCCCCACTCCGGATCCGCGTCGCCTGTGGCGACGACGAGCACCGACCCTGCCGCAGCTGCGCCGATCGCCCGAAGGACCGCGAGGTTGTCACCGGAAGGCGAGCGCACGGGGGTCGCAGGCCCGGCGATACGCCACGACGGATCGATGGGCCCGATCTTCGACGGAAGTGCGCCGATCTTGCCGGCTGCTTCGTGCAGGGTGGCGGCACCGAGCCGCCGTGCACGGTCGAGCGCGGCACCGTCGATGGAACCGGTCACGGGACCGGCCTCGATTGCAACCGGTGATAGCCGACCTCAGCCCGAACCTCCCTCAGCGACTCGCCGTTCGCTGTGCGGGAGCGGATGAGATCCTCGACCCGTGCGATCTCTTCGGCGATCTCGATCACCTCTGACAGATGCGATGCCGGCACGACGATCACACCGTCGGCGTCACCACGAAGCCAGTCATCCGGCTCCACACGAACACCGGCGAGCTGCACGGCCTCGTTGTAACCCTCCGCCGATGCTCGGTCCTTGCCTGTTCGCATGGTGGACCCCCGTGCGAAGATCGGGTACTCGAGCTCGGCCGCCCGTGCGGTGTCGCGACAGACGCCGTCGATCACGGTGCCGGCGACGCCGGTCCTGGACGCCACCGAGGTCAAGATGTCGCCCCAGACGGTCTGGTCCGCTCGCCCCTGGTTGTCGATGACCACAACGTGACCCGGCGGGACATCATCGATGTAGTCGCCGACCGATCCTCCCCGTGTACCCACCGGCAGCATGCGAACGGTGAACGCGCGGCCGACGAGCTCCGCCGGACCCGCCGTGGGCGCGATGCCGATCGCTTGTCCGTCGATGCCCAGCCGATCGAGTGCGTCGGAAAGGGCTGCGGTGTCCAGCGCTGCGAGGCGGGAACCGATCTCCGTGCCGTCTTCCATTGGCGGTCGTCCTTTCGTCACGTGGAGGCGGGTCCGCCGGCCTGTGGGATCTGGATGGTCGACCCCGGTCGCGATTCGAGAACGAGCTGGGTGCGCACGCCGGCCACCGAGTCGACCGCACCGATCAGGTCGAGCCGCTCGCGAAGGTCGTCGACGTCGGCACACACGATCTTCAACAGGAAGCAGTCGTCTCCGGTGAGACGGTGCAGTTCGGTAGCGACGCCCAGTTCGCTGAGCGCGTCGATCGTCGTACCCGGTGCGGTGGGTTTGGACTCGTCGACGAACACGAACGCCACGATCGACAGTCCGACGGCGTCGAGATCGATGGAGGCACTCGACCGTCGGAGGACGCCGCGCTCGGTCAACGCCTTCACCCGAGCCGACACGGCCGATGGTGCCAACCCCAGCTTCCGTCCGATCTCGGCGCGTGACGATGTGGCATCGTCGACCAGCAGTTGAAGAATCCGTCGGTCCGTTGAGTCGATCATCGTCGCCATCCTAACCTCCGCTACGCTGGTTCGGCGCTCGACTGCCAGTCATTGCGATGTATCATCGCCACATGCATACCTCTGATGCCGTTTCGACGTACCCGCGGCGAACTCGCAAGAGCGAGGTGTGGAGGTCGTTCGAGATCGAAACGAGCATGGCCGCCCTCAGCGGTGCACGCCATGAGTCCTCGGGCCCCACGGTCCTCTTCCTCCACGGTCTGGGTTCGAGCAGCGACGACATCGCCGACGCTGCCGAGCACCCTGACCTGCGCACCTACCGGATCGAGGCGATCGACCTGCCAGGCCACCGGTCGTCACAATGGCGAACGAAGAACGAACCGGATTCCGTCCTCGCGTGCGTTGAACTGCTTTCGGAGTACGTCGCCGACCACATCGACGGCGAACTGGCGATCGTTGGCCACAGCCTCGGCGGGGCCATCGGAGTGCTCCTCGCGGATCGACTCGGAGATCGCTGTCGAGGCCTCATCGACATCGAAGGCAACCTGATCGACGCCGACTGCGCAGCACTGAGCCGGCCAACGGCAACGCGACTCGACTGGGAACGTGACGAGCTCTTCCAGATGATCGATGAGCATCTCGCCGGGAACCCAGCCGGCGGTACACAGGCGTATCTCGATCGGTACCGTGGGAACGTCACGGATCACCGCGAATGGGTCGCCTACACCCGGGCGCTCGTCGACCACTCCGCCGATGGCTCGCTCCTGCAGCAGTTCATGGCCCTCCGCTGCCGGCGCACCTACATCTACGGGGCCGACGATCCACCCGAAGTCGTCGAACGACTCGTTCCACACGGAGTCCCGGTGACACCGATCCCGGAAAGCGGGCATTGGCCGATGTACGCCAACCCCGACGATCTTCACGACGCCATCGCCAGCGACCTGCGGGACGCGTTCGCCGCCTGAGTCGGGACGTTCCATGCCGACCGATCTCCCGCTCCTCCCGAGAGTTCCGTCCGCGGGATGATGCACGAAGGACCGGGGGTCCCTCCCAAAGGGCGATCACCGCGTCAGCCTCACGATCACGAGGCGAGAGCGACCGTGCGGAAGAACGTGGTGATCACGGACAGGATGGACATGTTGGCGTGGCTGCGCGTGCAGCTCGAGGACGCCGACGCGGAACTGCTGTGGGAGATGGTGCAGGCGTTCGCCGAGACGCTGATGTCGGCCGGCGCGTCGTGCGGTACCCCGGGTGACGTTCTCCTGTGACACGGCCTCGATGTCGTGAGGGCCTGTTCGGGCGCTGACGGCTTCAACCGCCGGCGTGCCATCCCCCGTCCATGATGAGTGTGGCTCCGGTGATGTAGCCGGCATCGTCGGAGGCGAGGAATTCGATCGCCGCCGCGACGTCCTCGGGTTGTCCGATCCTTCCGATCGGCCTGCCCTGGGCGGAGGACGGAATCGTGGCTTCGGGATCATCGCCAACGAGGCTCATCTCCAGGCGCATCAGCGGCGTGTCGACATCTCCCGGACACACGGCGTTGACCCGGATCCCGTCGGGGCCGTGGTCGATGGCCATCGCCCGGGCCAGGTTCACGAGTCCCCCCTTGGCGGCGGCGTAGGCAGCGACCGCCGGCCCGGCCACGATCCCCCACACCGAGGCCACGATGATGATGACGCCGCCGCCCTGCTCCTGCATGACGGGTACCGCTGCTCGGGCGAGCCAGAACCCGGCGGTGAGGTTGGTCGCGATGACCTCATCCCACTCGGCATCCGTCGTGTCGACGACGGTATGCCGCCGGGTGATCCCGGCACCACTCACCAGCACGTCGAGCCTCCCGTAGCGGGACACCGCATCGTCGACCGCAGCTTTGGCGCTTCCCGACACACTCAGGTCGGCGGTGATGCCATGAGCAACACCACCCGCTGACGCGATACGAGCAACGAGCTCGTCGAGACCCTCACCGTTGCGGTCCACACCGATGACGGTGTCGCCACGTGACGCGAGGCGTACTGCGGTGGCACACCCGATGCCTGAAGCGGCACCGGTGACCATCGTGACCCGTTGGGTATTCATGGTGTCTCCTCGTGTTTCGCAGCCGAGGCTGCTCGTCGTTGCGCGGCTCGCCAGCGGGCGACACGAGCTCGGGTGTGGCACTGCGGTGAGCAGTACGAACGCGTCTTGGCATGGGAAGCGTCGACGTAGACATCGACGCAGCGATGCGCGTCACAGATGCCGAGGCGGTCCGGTCCGGCTTCGGCCACGACGTCGACCAGCCCGGCCACTGCCGCCGCGGCGACGCGATCGGTGGACTCGGGCCGCATCCAGGTCAGCACCCCGTGGTCGGCCAGCCGGTGCCGGAGCCCATGACGGTCGACGAGGGCGTTGAGGCGGTCCGCAGCATGCGCGGGATCGGCGAACACCGCGTGGAGATCGTTCGCGACGGCCACCAGATCGGAACCGTCGGCGCCCAGCGGTGCCAACGACTCGAGGGTCGGATACGGCCCGTCCGCTTCGCCGGCGACGTGGCGCGTCGGGTCCGCGTACTCGTTGACGAGGTCAACGATGGCGGCGATTGGGAGATGGTCGACCACGATCATCACGCAGACTGTAACATGCTCGTATTCTTTTACCAGTTACATCCGTGTAGGATGTTCACGTCCCTCGGAGGAAGGAGACGGCGATGATCGCTCGAATCTGGAAGGGTGAGGTGCCCCTCGACCGTGCCGACGAGTACCTGACCCGCATGCGCGAGGTCGCCCTCCCCGACTATCGGTCGACCGAGGGCAACCGTGGCGCCTTCGCGCTGCGCCGCTTCCACGACGACCGGGCCGAGTTCCTGATGCTCACCTTCTGGGAGTCGCTCGACTCGATCGAGGCGTTCGCCGGCCAAGACGTCGACGCGGCGAAGTACTACGACTTCGACGCCGAGTTCCTCCTGGAGATGGTCCCCAACGTCGACCACTTCGAGCTCTTCGACGACTGATGGCCCTCACCGCAGCGCAACGTCACTGGCCCGACTCGCTCCGCCGTGAAGACGGGACGCTCGCGATCGACGGCGTGCGCCTGGATTCCCTCGCCGACCGCTTCGGCACTCCGCTCTACGTCGTCGATGTCGCAACCGTTCGCCGGCGCGTCCTCGCCTACCGGTCGGCGCTCCGTCGCTCCTACCCCGGAGGGAGCGCCGTGCACTATGCCGCCAAGGCCTACCTCTCGACGCCCATGGCGTCGCTGCTCACCTCGCTCGGTTGCGGTTTCGACCTGTCGTCGTTCGGCGAGGCGACGATCGTTCGTGCCGGCGGATGCTCGCTCGGGTCTTCTCATCTCCACGGCAACGCCAAGTCCGACGACGAGATCCGGCGCAGCCTCGAAGCCGGAATTGGATCGATCGTCATCGACAACCGGCCGGAGGTCGGACGTGTCGCGGCGATCGCCGCCGACCTGGGCCTGGCTGCCTCGGTCCTCGTCCGGGTGACTCCGGACATCGAGGCGGAGACACACGCACACATCATGACCGGGCAGCGCGATTCCAAGTTCGGCGTGCCGCTCGACGACCTCGACGACGTCGGCGCCGCCATCGCCCGGTCGCCCTCGCTGGACTTCACTGGTCTCCACTTCCATCTCGGCTCGCAACTGGGTTCGCCTCAGGCCTACGCGCGGGCGATCGACGTCGTCAGCGGCGCAGCAGCATCCCTGCGCAGACACCACGGTCTGGAGACCCGGGTCCTGTCCCCGGGTGGTGGACTCGGCATCGCATACGCCGGTGGTGACGAGTTGCCCTCCATCACCGAATTCATACATGCCGTTGCCACGGCGACGGTGACCTCAGCCGCGGTACACGGCCTGGATCTCCCAAAGCTCATCGTCGAGCCGGGGCGGTCGATCGTGGGACCGGCCGTTGTCGCCCTCTATCGGGTGATGGGATCCAAGACGCTGTCCACGAACAGCCGCATCATCCACGTCGACGGTGGGATGGGAGACAATCTGCGACCCGCGCTCTACGGAGCCAAGCTCGATGCCGCCATCGTCGGGAACGGCGCGACCCGGGACACAGAGACCGTCGATATCGCCGGCCGGTTCTGCGAGAGTGGCGACATCATCTGTCGCCGGGTGCGCCTCCCGACGCCAAGCGTCGGTGATCTCGTCGCGATACCCGCCGCCGGCGCATACACCGTGTCGATGGCGAGCAACTACAACGGCGCCCTCCGCCCGGCCGTTGTCGCCGTCGACGAAGGGCGGGCGCTCGTGTGGCAGCGTCGGGAGTCCTACGCCGATCTGATCGCGCGCGACGTGACGACCATCCGGGCAGGTCGATGACCCGGCGGTCCGTCACCGGGGAAGCCGATGTGGTTGTTGTGGGGGCGGGCATCATCGGATGCTCCGTCGCCTACCGTCTCAGCCGGTCGGGGCGATCCGTCATCGTGGTCGATGCCGGCCCGTGCGCCGGAGCCGGATCGACCAGCGCATCGTCGGCGATCGTACGCTTCCACTACACCCTGAGCGACAACGTCGCGCTGGCCTGGGACAGCTACCAGGCATGGACCGACTGGGCGAACGAGATCGGCGGCACCGACCCCGACGGGATGGTCGAGTACCGAACCACCGGCGGGATCCTCCTCGGTCCACCCGACGAGTTCGATCTGATGGTCACCAACCTGACGGCGCTCGGTATCGATCATGAGGTCCTCTCTCCCGCCCAGATCCGGACGCGGTTCCCGGCCATCGACCCGAGCCGCTTCGGCCCCCCGGCACGTCTCGACGACCCTGGCTTCTTTCGCGACGGCTGGGGCGAGCTGTACGGGCTCTTCACACCGGATGCCGGGTACATCAACGACCCCCAACTCGCCGCCCACAACTACCAGTGGGCCGCGCAACGACACGGTGCCGAGTTCCGCTATCACAGCCGCGTCGTCGATGTCGCCACGTCGGATGGACACGTCGAGGGGGTCACTCTCGCCGACGGTAGCGACATCCATGCCCCGATCCTGGTCAACGCCGCCGGACCGGCCTCCGATCAGTTCAACGAACTGGCCGGCGTCGCCCACCGCCACACCATACGCAGTCGCCCCCTGCGCACCGAAACCCACGTCGCCCCCGCACCGCCGGAGTTCTCAGATTCCCAGGCGACGTTCGTCTTCGACCCCGACCTTGGTTCCGCATTCCGACCCGAGATCGGTGGCCTCGTCCACGTCTCGAACATCGAACCGGCGTGCGATGAACTCGTCTGGGTCGACGACCCGTGGCGGGAGGATCATCTCCCCACGGTCGAGGCGTTCGAGACCCAGGTACTGCGGGTGGCCCGACGGATGCCCGAGCTGCCGATCCCCCACCGGCCGTCCGGTCTCGCCGCCCTCTACGACGTCACCCCGGACTGGAATCCCATCCTCGACCGCGGTGCCATCGACGGCCTCTTCCTCGCTTGCGGCACGAGCGGGAACTCCTTCAAGACCGCCCCGACGATCGGTCACATCATCAAGAGCCTGATCGACAGGTCACCGCTCGGATCCGATGCCGCGACCCGAGAACGGCGGCCGGAAGCGACGTTCACGACCCCCCGCACCGGCAGCCGGATCGACCTCGGCCACTACAGCCGCAACCGGAAACCGGGACCGGCCACCAGCGTCATCGCCTGACCGTGCTCTTCGGGGAGGTTGTCCGGCGTGCCGCGAGTCATGATTCTCTTGACAGGGCAACCCCATCCCAGAACCCACGACCACCGCCACGGTGGCCACCAGCCCAGAGCCGGTGGCCACCCGATCGAGGATTCGAAACGGCGACCGGACCGCTCAGACCAGTTCCCAGCTCCCCCCTCCGGCAGGGCGCCACAGGTTATAGACCTCTCCATCCACCGTCAGCCTCGCCTGCCGCACCTCCACCTTCAGCTCGAAGGAGGGCTCACATTTACAGGCCCCGTGGCCGTCACAGTCCGGGCCACAGTCGCCCCGCTTCATCGTGGCGTGCACCTTCAGGTCGTGCGCCACGTCGGAGTAGATGTCGGCGGTGACCCGTTCGGTGTTGGGCCACACCGCCACCGGGACGATCGTGCCTGCGTCCATCTGCACGCCCGTCAGCAGAGAAACCCGAAGATCGTCACGGCGGACCACACTGTTCCCCGACCCGACCTTCGTCGACTCGAAGGTGTCCCGGGGTCGGGTGGCATGGTCGTGGGAGTCGGTCATCGCCAACGGACGGGACGCCTCCATCGCCCTCCGGAGTCGTTCACCCACCGGCTCGATCTCGTCGACGTCGGAGGCGGCCTCCTCCCCGACCTGGTAGTTGAGGTCCCCGGTGACCATCCCCTCCGCCCATCCGGCGGCGGTGAACTCGACGGGGCATTCGGGTCCGGGCGCTCCGTTGGTGCATTCGTAGGTGGCCTGGACGAACACCTCCGACTGGCCGCTCAGCCGGTAGGTGTTCTCGTGGTCGGGACATCCGGCCTGCAATCGCACCTGCACCGACGTCGTCTCCAGATGGGTGAGGTGGGCGGCGAGTTCGGGCCCTTCTTCCAGGGTGCGCTGCTGATACACCTGGGCGGAGGGTTCGGCGTCGGGGATCCGCCCGGCTTGCTCCCGGGGATCCCCGAGGCCCTGCATCCAGTCGAGCCGTCCCGCCGGGCCGCTGCGGGCCGACACCCAGCCCCACATCGACGACCCGACGCCCCATCCCAGGTCGGGGATGCGGAGCCGGTCGTCGGGGGACGCCTCCGCCCCCTGGGGAGAGACGGCATCCTGGCGCCCCTTGATCGCCTCGTCGTGGACGTCGACGACGGTGCTGATCGCCACCTCGTACACGCAGCACTCCTGCCCTTCGGCGGGCCGCAGCAGCTTCCGGGTACCGCCGTCGGTCACATACAGCGCCCAGTCGCAGCCGCGGCCGTCGTCGGGGTCCTCGGGCGGGGCCGACCCCGGAGGTGGAGCGGATCCCCGTTCCCGGGTGGTTCGCGACCTCCGGGCGTAGGCGACCGCCCAGATGATCACCGCCACGACAAGGGCACCCACTCCGATCGGGATCAGCGGGAACGACGACGGTGTGCCCTGTGGCTGGTCGACGGAATCTCCGTCGGGGTCACCGGCGGCGGGGCTCGACGCAGCCGCCACGGTCGTCGAGGTGGTCGACGTCGTCGCGGTGGTCGAGGTGGTCGAGGGTGGCGGAGGAGCCACCAGGCTGAGGGTCGCCGGTTCTCCGATGATGAACAGGTCGGTGGAGTCGGCGACCGAATCCGACGGCTGGTAGGTGCCTTCGGTGCAGAAGGTGTATCCCCTCACCGCCTCGGGGACGGCGCCACCCAGTTCGTCCTGTGGGATGAAGAAGGAGATCTGGTCTCCACCAATACCGATCACCGTGTTCGTCGGGGCCATGTCGAAGAAGCCACCCTCCTGGAGATCCAGGGAGAAGCCGCCGTAGACGTCGCGCCCGGTGCGGAAGCCGAATGCCCGGTTGGTGTCACGGGCCGGATCGAGGGGGTACTGGTCCAACGGTTCGAACAGCGGCCCCGAACCCTCCTGCAGCCACACCACCCATTCGCAGGTCAACGCCAGGTTGACGAACTGGGGGAACGGCCCGGCGGTCCGCATCGTGACGACGAGGGCACCGTCGTCGAAGGCGGAGGGGTCGTAGTCGTCGGGACAGATCGTTTCCAAGGGGGACTCGGGTGAGGGGCCGTCGACGACACCGCAAAAGGCGCCGAACTCGACCTGCTCCAAGAAGAACTCCGGCGGAAGGCCGCTCAGCGCCAGACGCACCTCGACGATGTCCCGCTCGGCGGCGAGGTCGAGACCAGGCTCCTCGCCGCTGGAAAACTCGGCGTCTCCCAGCAGGTCGATGCCCACCCTCGGATCCATGTTGTACTCGGCGATCAGCCTTTTGACCTCCGACTCCATCTCCGCAGCGACCTCCGACGCCCAGAACTCGGCGAACGCGTCGGGCAGGTCGAAGTCGTCGGAGCCAGAGGCGTCCTGTCCGGCGGCGACCGGCATCGACGCCACCAGCATGGCCAACCCGCCGAGGATCGCCCCCCACCACAATCTTCCAGTACGCATCCTTCGCCTCCTCCATCGACGCGACTCGGCGGACGGCGGCCGTCCGCCCCCCCAAGACCCTGACATCGAACCAACCGGCCGGTCGTGAGTAGTGGTTGCTCATTCGTCGAGGCCGCCGCCGGAGGATCCGGGTCCCGAACCCAGCGTGGCATGACGCCTGGCGGCGACGCTTGGGGAGGACGAGAATCGGTTCCCTCGCGTCGCGACGCGCATCCACTCACCACGCTCCGTCGCCGTTGACGCCTATTCCCGTCCCAGGGCTGGGAACGACCGTGACGGTGGTGGCGAACCCTGGGCCGGCGTGATTCAGGGGGGCGTGGGCCTCACTCGGGGACGTCGACGCCGAGGGCCACCGCCGCCTCCCGGCGGCTCGACACGCCCAACTTCACGTAGGCCCGCTGGAGGAGGTTGTCGACGGTGCGGACCGAGATCGCCAACGCCTCGGCGATCTCACGCGACGGCAACCCGCCGGCGGCGAGGGTCACCACCTCCCGTTCCCGGTCGGTGAGCGGTGTCGGACCCCGCTCAGACACCAGCCCCGGCGTGGCGACCGACTCGCAGCGGAGCCTGGCGGTGTCCGCCCTCCGGGCCGCGGCGGCAGCCCTGCGAGCCTCTCGGCGCTTCGTCCAAACCGTCCCCGCCCACGTCCAACACTCCGCCGCCCACAACGCCAAGCCCGCCTCGTCGAACCAGGTGGCCGCCCCCTCCAACATCTCCCCGTCGTCGCCGACCAGGCCTCGGGCCACCGTGGCCCGAACCCGGTCGAACTCGGTCGTACCATCGTCGAGTCTTCCCTCCACATGGTGGGCACCGCCCACCCGCACCGCGTCGAACCAGAGTCGACGGGCGGCCGCCCACGACCCCCGCGACGCCTCCAGATCACCGAGGGCGACGAACCCGGCAGCCACCGAGTCCCGGTCGGAACGACCCAACCTCCGCCAGAGGCGGGCCGCCTCGACGAGGAACCAGAACAGTCGCTCGTCCCGTTCCCCCAGCTCGTCCACTCCGGCGAGGAGGGCATCCACCTCTCGACCGGCGCCGGTCTGAACGAGGGCATAGGCGGCCCCACCCACGTACCAGGAAGCCAGCCCCGGCTGATTCATCCCCGCCTGGATCGCCTCCCCTCGGCGGAACAGCGACACCGCCGATGCCATCGCTCCCCGGTCCAGCTCGATCCTCGCCAACAGGAACAGCCACCACGACCGGATGAACGGGGGATGGCGGTCCACCGCCACGTCGTGACCTCCCAACGCCACCTCCGCGGCCGCCTCGGGCCGACCGGCCTCCAGCAGGGCGAGGGTCCGAGGCAGATCGGGGAAGTCCCGGAACCGGCCGGGCGCCAGACTCGGGTCGGCGGGGTGGCCGTCGAGCTCGTCGAGATACCCGAGGGCGACGTCCGGGCGTCCCCCGGTCGACGCCACCCAGGCGGAGGTCACGAGCAGCGAGACGCGGTCGGCATGGTCGGGGGGGAGTGCCGACCGGGCCTCGTCGATACGGCCCATGTTCAGCAGCAGCCATGCGCGGTTGAAGGGCATCCCGTCGGGGTCCTGTCTCAACGCGGCGAGGGCCTCGTCGCCCCTGCCCAATCCGAAGAAGAGATTCACGGCTCGCTGCACCGCTGCCCTCCGGGCGAGGGGCGGGGCCAGCCCGTCGAGCCGGAAGGACCGGTTCCGCTCCTCGGCGGCGACGTGCTCACCCGCCTCGTGGAGCATCTGACCCAGCAGCAGCGAACCCTCCACCGACCCGGCGTCGGACGCCGCCTCCGCCAGGCGCCGGGCGAGACGGAAGTCCCCGGCCTGATAGGCCAGGTGGGCGGCGTCCCCGAGCAACGTCGGCGATGCGCCGTCTCCCGCGCCGAGGCGCCAGGTCGCCAACCGGACCACGTCCTCGGGTCGGTTCCCGACCGCCACCGCGTCGGCCAACTCCCCCATCACCCGTCGGCGTCGGGTCGACGACATCGCCCGTGACACCAACTCGCCGAAGAGGGGATGGGTGAACCGGTAGAGGTCGTCCTCGACCCTGACGACGCCGGCGCGTTCCAGATCGTCGACGGCGTCGGGATGCACCATCGGCGCCAACACCTCGGCGGGGAGCGTCTCCGCCACCGCCAACACCTCGGCGCAGCGAGTTGCCTCCGGGTCGAGACCGTCGAGCCGCACCTCCAACAGGTCCGAGAGGGACGCCGGAGCGGGAAGCGATCCGTTCAACACCCACACCCCCCGTTCCTGGATGAGCGCTTCCCGGCGGACCCCTTCGATCGCCAACTCCCGTACGAACAGCGGCACACCCGCCGACACCCTCCAGATCCTGCGGACCGCCACGCCGTCGACATCGCCGCCGAGCCCGGCCGCCAACATCTCTGCCACCTCCCGTTCGGACAAGGGCTGCAGCTCCACCCTGACCAGACCCAGGTCGCGCCACAGCGTGGCGACGTCGATCCCCGCCCCCGTCCGTCGCGTCGCGACGACGAAAACGAGGCCTTCGACGATCGCCTGCTGTACCACGGCCGAGGACCGGCGATCCAACCGATCCGCGTTGTCGATGGCGAGGACGGTGGGGCGGGGGCGGCGGCGGAGCTCATCCAGCGCCCGATCGAAGGGGGAGTCGGCACCGACGGAGCCGATCAACCGGGAGAGCGCGGCGTAGGGGACGTCCGCGGTCGCCGCCGTACACAGCACCACCTCGGTGGGTCGCCCCTCACGGGCGACGGCGGCGACGACCTCTCGAGCCAGCCGAGACTTGCCGATCCCCGGCCCACCGGTGATCAACACTCCGGGCTCGTCGGCGGCGACCCGCGCCCCGACGAAGGCCAACTCCTCGCGGCGCCCACAAAGCGGCCAGTCGAGCAGGAGTTCCAAGGCGTCGCTCATGCCGACATGGTGGCCGCGACCGCCCCACGGTGCAACGGGACGGTTCGACCCGGCCACCCGAGAGCACCGGACCGCAAGCCCGCCAACCGGAACGGCGACGACCGGAGCACCCGACCGGGACGCGAGCCACCTCACCGTCTCTACCCGGTTCGGACAGCGATCAATCCCCCTGAGACTTCGCCTCCGCCAGGGACACGAACGCCTCCCACGCCTCGACGGGGATGCCGAGGACGGCGGCGATGAGGTGAGGAGGGAGACCGCGACGACGGAGCTCGATATACCGCGCATAGACCTCGGGAAGGGCCTCGGGTTCGTCCTCCATGGCACACCACGGTACCGGTCGACCTCCCTCCGGCCATGAGCAGTCGCTACTCACCGGCCGGTCGACGGGATCTCGATCGCCGCCGGCTACGCTCACGCAGCTCTGGTCGAGCTCCTCGGGTGGCTCCTCGGCGGCGACGACGGGACCGCCGTGACGGCACCGCTCGGTTCGACTCGTTCGATGAATGGGTTCCCACCGACGATGTGAACTCGGTCGCTACACTCCTCCGATGACACTTATCGAAGTCCGCGACTATCACTACAACCCGGATCGCATGGACGACTATCGACGATGGGCAGCCGAGGCCGGGCCTTGGCTTCGTCGGCGGTGGGACATGTCGGGCTTCTGGGTGGACTGCGGCGAGGAGGGTCAGCTGTTCGGTGCCGACCCTCAGCCTTCGCCCCACGGCGCCGCCAACGTCACCTGGACGATCCGGTGGAGCGACCGGGCGGAGCGAGATGCCGCCTGGGAGGCGCTCTGGGAAGACGATGAATGGAACGCCCTGTGGGAGCGTCATCCGGGCTTCGAGGGCTACCGCCAGCTCTCCGTTCGCTTCCTCGAGGAGGTGGCGCCCGCTCCGTGACGGGGGCGACGGCGGACGGAGGTAGGAGAGCTCTTCCGGTTGGAGCAGGGATCGAGGGGCAGGTGGGGGTCCTGGGATGGGGTCAGGGGCCGCGCCATCGCCTGCAGCTGTTCATGGCCCTGCGATGGCTCTCGACGTGCCAGATGGGGCGCTACCGTAACGGAGGAGGACGTTGCCGCTCCGACCTGCTCCCGACCGTCGAATCCCAGTTCACCCGCGACGGCTTGCCCGAGAGGCACGGCGTCGAGTTGCACGTCAGCTCGGATGGTCAGCAGCGGTACGCGACCCGCCGAACCGTGACCGGTTGGTGGTTCGCAATCGGCGCGGCCGGGCCACCACCTGACGAATGGATGTACGACGGACCTTGCCCGCCGCGGGGCTTTCCCGCCGCACCGGAATGGGACCGGTTCGGGTGGGGACCGGCCTCCGTCAACTGGGACTGACAATCGGAGTGCGCGGAGGCAGTGCCTCGAGCGCACTATTCCAGTTCCCTTCCGTTGCCGTACTTCTAGTCTAAGCTTTATACACAACCTTCGCTTATGCTGACGGGAGCCGAAGGATGGCCGAGTACCTGCAGCGACGATGGGAACCCCGATTCGAGGGGGCAACTCGCCGTGACCGGCGGGGCTGCAGCTACGAGGCCTACCTGCCCGATCCCCTCGTCGGCTGGAACCTGCTCCTCCCCGGCGACCTCGCCGCCGACATCGCCGACGCCGAAGCCGTCGTCAGGGACCTGAACCAGGCCGGGACGAACCACGTCAGCCTCGAAGGCCTGGCACGGTTCCTGCTGCGAGCAGAGTCGGTTGCTTCCTCCAAGATCGAAGGCCTCGAGGTCGGCCCACGCCGGCTGGTCGAAGCCGAGGCCGCAATCGCTCGAGGCGGGGAGGTCGCCGATCGCGTCGCCGTCGAGGTGCTCGGCAACATCGCCGCGATGGAGTCTGCCATCGACCTCGCCACCCACGAAGAGGACTTCTCACTGGCCGACCTCCTGGAGATCCACCGTGTACTGATGGAACGCTCACCGAGACCAGACCTCGGAGGAGTCATCCGACGCGCGCAGAACTGGATCGGCGGCAGCTCCTACAACCCCTGCAGCGCGGTCTTCGTACCACCGCCGCCCGAGTACGTCGAAGATCTCCTCTGGGACCTCGTCGAATACGTGAACGGCGACGAGCACTCGCCCCTCGTTCAAGCCGCCATCGCTCATGCCCAGTTCGAGAGCATCCACCCCTTCGCCGACGGCAACGGACGCACCGGACGGGCGCTCATCCACGTGATCCTCCGCCGGCGAGGCCTGGCCCCCAGCTTCGTGCCACCCATCAGCCTCGTCCTCGCCACCTGGTCCGACGACTACATCTCCGGGCTGACCGCCTTCCGACGCGTGGCTTCGGACGACAGCCCCGAACGGTCGACGGCAGCGCAACGGTGGTTGCGGACCTTCGCCGCCGCCACGATCCGAGCATGCGACGACGCCGAAACCTACGCCGAGAAGGTCGACCAACTCGTCGAGGAATGGCGGGCCAACCTCGGGACCGTTCGGAAGGGATCCGCCCTGGACCTGCTCCTCGACGTCCTCCCCGGTGTGCCGCTCGTCACCGTAGGATCAGCGGCCCGACTCATCGGCCGATCCGACGTCGCCGCCGGCGCCGCCATCAACCGACTCCTCGATGCCGGAATCCTCATCCAACGCAACGTCGGCAAACAGCGCTACCGCATCTTCGAAGCACCCGCCGTCCTCGAACTGTTCGCCTCCCTGGAGAGAGCACTCGCCAGCCCCACCGGCGACACCAGTATCGACCCGCCGGCGGGGCCCGTCCCTCAACCTCCGACCCAGCGTTGATCGTGAAACCGTCGCCGAACGAGCGCTTCGGGTACCAATGCGTTCGTCGATGAGCGGCCTCGTGTCGTGATTCTGAGACGGGAGGATCTGCGTCGCGCCCTCGGCGTCTACGTGGCCGAGGAGGAACGGGGCGGCCTTCCCTATGCGTTCCGGCTGGATGGAGGCAGTATCGCCAC